>TARA_R110002033_G_scaffold146812_2_pt1 | contig 29644 bp, 31 predicted proteins | sample TARA_R110002033 | Tara Oceans TARA_R110002033 (sample SAMEA4397051) | marine metagenome | biome: Polar Biome; feature: [SRF] surface water layer (ENVO:00010504); material: water (ENVO:00002006), including particulate matter (ENVO:01000060) such as... | depth 5 m
CGATTATGAATACGGGCCATTTGCGGACCCGCTGCCCGGGTAAGCATCGATACTGTAAAAAACTCTGTTTCAACAGCCTTCGACGTTCCCCGCCAATGCGACCAGACCCCTGCGACCAAAGCCGGACTAAATCCACTATCACCACGAACACCAATGGCGTATGGCCTTTTGTCCTTCGGGTTTTGCCTGTCCCATTCATAAAAGCTGCGGATCGGAATCAGGCAGCGATGCCGGACAGCTGATCCGCGATAAGCTTTACGCTCCAGTAAATCCTCAGACCTCGCATTGAATGTACTGAAACGCTTTTCTGTCAGATCCGCGGAAAACCAGGGAGGGATAAAATCCCATCGGGCATATTCACCCCAGATGTGCCTCTGATCAGTTAGCACCACAGGAACCTGATGGGTTGGAGCTGTGTTAAAGTTTGGTTCTGGATCATCAAGCGGCACCGGAAATGCCAGCCCTGACAACTGATGAATTTCCGCCCAGGTCAAATCATGGCTATATCGCCCGCACATTCCTTAATCCCTAAATAATGCTCGCAAATCGTGCATTGGCAGCAACTGCGACTTGATCTTTTGATAACAATGATCAAAATATCTTTTGTTGACCATTTTGAAGCGATTTTCCGGCCATGGAAACCACCACAACCGAATATAAGCACGCTCTATCCTCCTGCGAAGGTGAATGGGAAGTCAGGGAAGATAGAGGAAATCTAATCGTTTTCTCCATGCGGTTCGGTGTGCTCATTATTGGTGAAAGACCTCACAACCCAAGTTTGCCTAATGCTATCTTCGACCTGGTGCCGGCATTCCCAAAATCATCGGCAACTTTACAAAACTTGCCGACAATTCTCGCACAGGCTATGCGGCCAAATCAGGATCGCTGGTACGTGACATTGCTTCACTTCGATGCGCGAACAACCGCAATGTCAGAGAATTTGCTTGCTGGGATCGAACCGGAAAAAACCATTGCCCCAGGAACAAGCCCTCAAATTCCTCTTCAGGAAGAAATTAGAACATTGCGAAAATCGCTTCGCCGACAGCTTGCATTAACGTTTGCTGACCCCAGGTCCGCTATCAAACAGATAGAACGCGATCTCTCACGCGAAAAAATACAAACGGTCCTCGATAGAATATCGATGAATCCAGAGAGATACGGGCAGGCAATAAAAAATCGCAAGCTCTCTATTGATCCAGACATTGTCCTGAACCTTGCCAACCTGGGCGCCGCCCTTGGAGATCGCAAATGCGAATTACATCTGCCTTCCTGACCACAACGCTTCTTCTTGCTGCATGGTGGGGGACCGCTTTGACGATGTGGCAAGTCAACCTTTTGTACCCATCTCATTGGACGGCGCTATGGAGAGCCGTATCAGTCCTGCAATTCGACATTTCCGGATACTCGAACCAACTCCTTGGTTTTTTATGTGGACTGCTGTTTGTAGTGATCATTGGAATTCCCGCCTGTGCTGCGATCGGCGCCTTATGGTTAACCCGCGTATGGTCAACCATCTTACAGAGCGTTTTGATATTGGCGAGAACGATTTTCAAGATCCCGCTTCGCTGTGCCAGGGTCATTACCAGGCCTCTGGCGGCGATCGGCAAATGGAGCCCCCCAATTAAAGTAAGAGCTCGGGTCAAATGGGGAGAGGAGCCAATAGAAAACAGCGATCGGATCGTCAGTGAAGAGGCCGAACCGGTCATGCAAATATCGGCAGAATCAACCCGCATATCTTACGCTAGCGAAGAAACCACAGATGACTTTGCTGTTGGCCTGCAGACGAGCGGGCTGATGAGCTACAATGCTTCGATGATTCCGACCATTCGTGATTATCTTGAGAAAAATAATTACGAATGTCGCCTCGATATTGCCCTTAACTCCGACGCCCTGGGAGATCGCGGCTTTACGCCTGATGAATTCGGCAATAATCCAAAAACTTTTATCGACATGGTCGCTTTTGGTAACGACCAAATCATTATTATTCAAATTCTTGACTTGGGCAATCAGACCTGGACAGCATCAACCTCAATTGATCAGGCAGAATGGCAGTCTCAGGACGGTGAACGCGCCCCCTGCCCTGTTTTTCGAGCCGCAGCCGCAATGCGCCGCTTTAAGCAGCAGTATGCAGGCAGTCTCAACCTTCAACCAGGCGAGTTGGTCGCGGTAGCTTTTATTGGAAATGGCAACCTCGACGACAACCCGTTAGCAGACCAGATTTACGACTATGCCACCAGCATGGACGTTGAAATCGCAATGCTGGATTCGCCAGGCGCCCTCGAATCCCTCTTTGTCTACGGCGAAGCCCCCTACCCTTTGGACAAGATTGATCTTGTGTCCGCATATTCTCACAACGCGAAATCCAACTAACGAAATTTTTTATAGTCTCTAAGTCTTTGTTTTAATGTGATAAATATATTTTTTCAAAAAGGAAAAACACAAGAAACTTGAAATTTTATTTTGTCTTTTGATGTCAATAGGGATAGCTTCCCAATATCAACCCTGCCGGGAGATACCAATGACAGCAAATTTTTCTGACACGAACATAAAAGAATGGGCCATCGCCCTTCACAAGCAACCTGAGATAATCGCGAAAGTTATGGAAATTCTTCCATTCACTGCTCAGGACCTTATCAAGATAAGCAAGGACCTGTATCGACGCCCTCTGTCGAATGACATGATTCAGAAATGCATGTCAGTTGATGCATGCGTCAAACTGCAATCCGATACGTATCGTCGGCTCGCGATGCTATTTACTCACCTCGAAATCGGTGTGGAGCTGCAGGACGGCGAGTACCAACCAAAATTGCCCCCGTCCCTGCAACAGGCGGCAGATCTTTCGCGCCTTGACCGCCATCAAAAGACATATGCCGATACACGAGGGGTGCAGATACGCATTAGCCGATCTCAGATGGATGCCATAACTCAATATTGCAAGCGGCATCGCCTGTCCCGAAACAATCTCATTTGCGAAATCATTGAAGTAGGATTTCACAACGTGACGGGGCGGTCGTTACCTGGCGCAATAGCGCAAGACCCTGTCAAAGACCTCTATCAGGCAGGTTTCGGACTCATCACAGAACCTCAAATGGCACCTGCCGCTTCCCCGAAAACAGGCCTGGTCACAGATAAACAGACAAGTAACTCGCAGCCCATCGGGCTCGTTTGCGAATGACCCTTGAAGACTTAAAGGACCGATTAAACAACACAGCAGCCGAAGCCCTTCAATGGCTCATGCCCGCAGGCTATGTTAGTCACAACACCTTTTATTGCGGTGATGTTTTTGGGACACCCGCCTCAAAAGGTAAACCCGGTTCCTTTACCTTTCATCTTCAAAAATTGATCGGCAAAGACTTTGCATCAGGAGATCGCGGATATTTCGGTGTCTACGACATCTTTGTTGCACATGCAAAAGGCAATCAAACAGACGCGATCAGGCTTTCGCGAGAGTTCCTTAAACTCCCCCCAACGGATCGGCCGCAAATAAATCACCATCACGAGCGGGGCGCCAGGGACAGGAAAAAAAACAACCTGATAGACGTTGTTCAGGTTTACAAGACCTGTCCCGGCGGACCTCCTGAAATCCCGAAAAGACACCGGTCATCCGTGACCAATGTGTGGCCCTGGCAACGCGCTGACGGTTGCCTCGTCGGCTATAGCTACCGACTTGAGTTTGTCAGCGAGGGCAAGCGCAAAAAGATATTGCTGCCCCTGACATGGTGTCAGCTTTTTCACAAGGAAACCCAAAGAACATTTGATGGCTGGCACAATGCGGGGCTTCCGGCTCCGCAACCGCTGATGGCCATCGATGAGGTGCTGCTCGCAGCGGAATCAGTTCTCATCGTAGAGGGCGAAAAAACCGGCACTGCAGCTCGTGCGCTCAGCAAACTGACAGACCATCCACTGTCGCGGTTTCAGGCCGTAACGACCTGGCATGGCGGCGTAAATCGCCTAGAGAAAGTTGATTGGAGACCGCTTCATGGGAAACGGGTCGTCTACTGGCCAGACGCTGATCAATGCTCTTTAAAATCCCGCGTCAGAGCAGGTTTTCGGGCTGGCGAACAACTGCCGCTTATTTTTAAAAAACAGGGAATAACCGTCGGTCAATACCGATTGGTCGAGCCAGGACTTGAATTACCAGACGGGTGGGATCTTGCAGATCCCCTGCCCGACGGCCTCGGCCACGCCTGGCTGCTCGATAAACTTGATACAGCGGAGGTTTACGTGAGCCCATAAAAGCATAGGCCCCGCTTTTCTGCGGGGCCCATAAAAGTCAAATATAAGAGCGGTCAACTCTTTCAACAGACCAGTCTTCTGCTGGTGCTGAACGTTGGGTCTTTGCTTATTCGCCAGACATTAATTTTTGTCTGAACGAACTTGCTCGCCTTTGTTTCAGCGGCACAAGCCCGGCTTGTTTGGTGTTGGTCTCTCCCCGTTGCTGCAAGAAGCGACCCAACATGCCTGAGTATATAGCGCGTGAACGGTCGAGATCAACCCCTGAAATGTGACACAGGAACTAAAAAATGAAAAATTTTCACGCTTCCACGTCAGCCGTAAACCGCTTCAGCTGGCTACAAGCCAACGTCTTCAAAGCAGAAGCTCTCTCTGCCACTGCGCGCCTGGTTGCGTGCGTCCTGGTCAGTTTCTTAAACGACAAAACGCTGGACTGCTTTCCGAAAGTCTCAACCATCGCCAGTGCGGCGCAACTCAATGAACGTACCGTGCGAAATGCAATCAATGAGCTGATTGATTGCAATCTGGTAAAAAAGAACTCACACGCTATCGGCTTTATGAAAAACCGGAACACCTATCAGTTACTCGGTATCTCAAAGCCCAAAGCGGATATAAATGCCGGTGCAGTACCGGCATCTGCTTCCGGTACTGCACCGGAAAGAGGTTCCGGCTCCTATAGGAACACGGATTCAAATAACACGGATAGAAGGAAATCCCATATTCCGGCCAGCCAGGTGCAAGAACATCAATTGATGGAAGTTGTGACAAAACGCTGGCAGCAGTTATCACGGGACCCATGGACTAATGAAAACGCGCGGCACCATGTTGGTTTGGCAATTGAACGCGCCGGGATCAACGCAGTTACTGATCAACTCAATGATGTGAGCTCACGCAAACAACGTTTCAATCGCTCAGCCATTCTCGACATGCTGCAGGCGATTGGCACCACAAAAGCACCAGCTCGCCCGACCGAGAGTATCGAATTGCTTGGCAAGGTGACTGATGTCTGGGCTGCGATCGCACAAGATTTTGCCCGCCATCCTCTCCTCGATTGTCCCCTGCCCTTCACATGGCTGAAGCAGATATCGGCTCGCATAGCAAACAACCAAATTGAGCTGAAGCCACAAACCCCGCTTGTCCGTGACCAGTTGCGCAACCGGTTTGAACAACTTCTCTCAGACTGCTGTCGGAAGCACGGCCTGAAGATGATCGTGGCTTAGAAAGGATAAAATACGATGGTCCAATTTATTCTCGGTCACATTCGCAATAGCGCTATCCCGTTGTTACTTGCGTTTATTCTTGAAAGGCACGGCATTTCTCCCATTCCAGCGATCATCCTTTTTTTCTTGCTGATTGCAACGCAGATATGGGCGGATTTGTATGATTTCGAACCTGTCACACTGAAATGCTATCTGAAGCTCAAAGATCTGACAGATTGGGACCCACGCCAACTGGATCAGGTAATTGAGCGCCGAATCAAGCCGTTATGTGATGTTTTCAACAGCCTGCCAGAAACAGCTACACTCTATTCCTGTGAAGGCCACTTACGTCCCTACTATAACGAATGGTTTCTTCCACGCTTTGTGATTAACGGCCCCTACATCATGTTCCGATCAGAGTGTTGTGACCTGGTGCATGAGCTTTCAGACCATTTGTTTGCCGATCAGCTCAACAATTACTGGGACCTCAAAGGATCATTTCGCCCAGCCACTGACAATATCTATGATCCTGGTGGAGATTATGTCTGGGTAATTCGGTGCCAAACGGCTGTTGGCCTGTTTTGGCGCAAACGATCCCTCATTGATGCCGATATTGCGGCACTTGTCGACTTTCTTGGACGAGGCGATCGCCACTCATCGTCCCTCCCCTGCCCTCCAAATCCCACGCTTGAAGGAGAAAAATAATGTCTTCTTTTTTCAGCATGCGTGATCAAATGACGACCTTATGTCGAAAGACAAAAAGCGATCTGTTTTTCGATGCACCAATTTGGGCTATCCTCACTGCGATCGAGCTGTTCCCATCTGGTGTCGTTGTCGCGTTTCTCTATGGGAGCGCTACATACAATCAGGATCCCACTGATGGAATAGCCGACGTTAATGACCTCGCCAGTCATTTCTATTGGATCGATCAGAAAGGCAGGACAACTGCATTCAGCCAGCCACTGACAGATTGGTAGAATTCCAACGTTTTTTTGATTAATAACGAGCCTGATATTTTGCTAGGGCCTCCAACAAGCGTCGGCCTTCCGAATATAGCAGGATCAAATCCTGTTTAAGCAACACACGGTTATGCATGGTTTCAATACGAATATATTGCAATCGCTGAAAACTCTCCCGAACATCCTGCTCGCGCGGCCAGAACGCCGAAAAGACCTCTCTCCAGTTATCCCTGCGAATGATGATGCCAAGATAATCAGTGAAATCTGCAAACTCGATCAATGATTGACTAGGCTGGCCTACTACACTTGCTTTCGACTTCTTGCTTTGCCATTCATCATGCATGCCGTTAGGCAAGCGCGCTCTGGCCCATTTGGGCCCGAATGCTTCGGTCATGATACGATCAAGCGTGTGTCGGATCGCCCTCTCGAGAGTATGCAACCAGTTGAATGCCTGAAGCTCCAGATTACCCGGTACAAATTGGGCGGCGTACCCGTCAGAAAAGGGCCCGAGCAACTCCTCAATTTCAGAGGCTGGTCGAACAATACTGGTCTCTTCAATTATTTGCGGGAAATCCTCATCGCTGAATTCAATCAGATCTTCATCAAAACCAACACTCTGATAAAAATCTGCTCGAGTGCTCACCGGATGTTCGTGGAAGGACATCGGATCACGCCAATCACCGAATTCGTCGCGAAGAGCACGGCTTACATCAGGATCATAGCTGCTCGGCATCCTAACGAGCTCACCGATTGTCTGAAGCTTGATAATGCCGGCGACGCTTTCCGCAAGCTTTCCAAGACGAACGGCGGGAAATTGCATTCGATCGATCTGTTTCTGATAGCCCTGCCCTATTGCACCGACTCTTTGAGCCGCTTCCATCAAAGGACTTTTCCGAAGCTCGCCTATTAAAGATAGCAAAGGGTGCGTATTGAATTGTTCAACAACAGCGCCAACTCTTGCAATTTCCGGCATATGAATCAGACTGGAATACATCTTGCCTATTTGAAGTACCGATGAAACCGGGGGTTCATTTAGAAAGGAACGATAAGGTCCGATCACTGAATTGATTCTGTCCGTTGCACTCTGTGCGTCATGCAAAGCCTTTCCAAGACTTGCAAAGCCGGACGTACTGGGCAACTTGTCGCTGATAACCGTTTTTTTTGCCGGTTTGTCATCGTCCGACATCGCCTACCCCGCCTCATTTGGCTGCGGCTTGGCCGCAAAGACTGTATCGAAATGAGACGTTGTTTCGATGAAGTGCCCCAAATCACGGCTTAACCAGGAACACAGTTCAACAAGCTCGGCATATCTCAGTTCAGGCTGCTTATTGAATATGACCTCGTGATGAGCCACTCGATTACGGATTTCCCTAACTCTCCCAAGCTTACCGTAAACGATGTCACTTGTAGTACCAGCAGGACAATCCAGGAAAACCGCCCGGATAGCTGCGCCATTCCAAAGCATTTCTCGATAACGGGCAGAAAACATATTCGTCCAGAAACCGAACGACATCTGGGCAATAACGCAATCGGAAGTCACCGGGGTGGTTATATGACGCTTAAGCCTATCAGCTTCAATTTCTTCTCGCTGCTCAACCACCTTTGACTGCGCCTCATGAGGAAACTGCTTCATCTGTGGGGATAGCGCTGGCTCAGCGTTCCATTGATGCTGGTGTTTTGCAATCAAAGGCCATTCCGCTCCAAATCGAGCCCACATCTTACGGGAAACGCCATTTCGTAACCCGACTTCGAGCAAGTGACACGGCATAAGAAATGTCTCTGCAAGCAGCATGTTCCATCGATATAAGCGAAATGCCAGATCCGTGTCACCTTCAGCAGCTGCAAGATACACATTAAACCGCGTCTGAGATAGCACTTTGACGAATCGTGGGTCTGCACCTGGGTTATACTGTCGCCCAAGCATATCTATTTTATATGGCTTACATTCTCGAATGACTTGCATATCCATCCCCCGATTAAGTGCATAGATATAGTTCATCGAAAGCAAGTTACATTGCAAGTTCATGATGATTGCACAGAATAAAAGAAAACCGGTCTGCAGTTACCCACAAACCGGCTTCCCTTTGATATCTTTGACTGCGGGGTTATACTCAAGAGCGCACTCAAGAGCGAACTGTCCCTCAGCTCACAAAGAAATTTGTAGCTAATGCGTGCGCCATTTTCAACCGAAATCGCACGATAAATGGCGGACAACTTTGTTACTGCAATTTTGATCACACGCCGCACACGAAAAACATCTCCATTTTTCGCACTTAACTCGCGACCAAAAATTGCGCGCACGTTACGCAGAGCTTGCACACACGTTTCTCGATTGCGTTTTAACACACATTTTGCAACTGGTTGCAAAATGTGTGTGCAACGGCTAAGCATGTTTGCATTCGTGCACTGGAATGCAATTGCAGAACAATCTCCGAAGCCTGTTTAGTATCACGGGAAGCCACCTTAGAAGTGCGCCGCTCCAAGTTGTTCAGATTACGAACGGTTGCGTTCGCATGCGATTGCACAAGACTTAGCCGGCCATCCTCTGCTCGACTGCCCCCTGCCCTTCGCCTGGCTGAAGCAGATCACCACCCGGATTGCAAACAACCAAATTGAGCTGAAGCCGCAAACCCCGCTTGTTCGCGACCAACTGCGCAACCGGTTTGAGCAACTTCTGTTTAGTTACGCCTTCCAGCGCGAGAACAAAGTTGGACATCTCCCAGTGATGCAAATTCGGGATCACATGATCCCAAATTAACTTATTAATTTTCCGCCGCTTTTCGACAACTGATAGCCATCAGGGAACTTCACATTTTTGAAGATGCAGTCCTTAAACTGGATCTGGCGCATATCTGCTAGGGATACACCCGTAAAATCGACGTCCAAGAAGATAGAGTTATGGATTTCGAGGTCAAAGTCGCCCATCCCCCCTCGAAAATTCCTGGAAAAGCGTGTTTTTTCGAAGAATGAGGTATATATTACCGTATTATCGAAGATTGGATTTAAAAAGCCAGTATGAGCGAAATCTGCGCTAACGAACTTTGTATCTTCAAACCTGTTACCAATGAAACTCATTGAGGTGTAATTGGCCAAAAGTGGCGATCGCCCGGTACGCTCCTCACGGTCTTTCAGATCTTCTATTGTCAGCGGTCCTATCGGAGCTGCAGCAAAGAAGTACACGTCTTTAAACTGAGTTTTGTTAAAGTTCGCATAGCTTAAATTAACATAGTGCAGGCGAGCATCGCTGATTGTGCCCTCGTAAAAGTAAGCATGCGTCAAATTTACATTATCCATACGCACTGCATCGAGATCGTCCTGGTAAAAATCCACTCCAGGGAAAGAGCCCCCCTGAATAGTTTCCCCACTTTCGATCAGGATTTTCAGAATGGCCCGCATCGCTGGCTTACTGTTTGGCTTCTCTGTATCCAAGCTTGCGATCTGAGCATACATACTCGCATTGGCAATCGCTCGATCTCGCGGTTTTACGAGATAGAAATCAATGGAAAATGCAACCAAAGCCACGATGACACCCAGGACTTCCAAAACCTTAATGACTGGGTACCAAGGCCTTAACGGTTTAATCACCCATTTATTAAGCCACTCTTTTATCCACTTAAACATCCCCACCCTTTTTTACTGATGACGTAGCAGATCACCACTGCATTGAATTTCCAGAAAAACACTTTTTCAAACAGCTTTTAACTTCAACGCTCCTTTCTGGCACGTACTCGGTAAACTTGATCATCACATTGACGCATCCGATGACTGTCATCTTTTATATAATGGATAACGGTCATCGGAGTTATAAACGATGACTGTTATCAAGGATAAATCTGATAACAGTCATCAGCACAGTAGTTGTTTGTCACCCCCTGGAGACCCCATCGTTCAGGGCCAAACCTGTCGCCTTAAGTTCATCAAGCGTAAATCCTACAAATGGATTTGGTGTTGATGTCTGGTTGCCCATCGCAAGCTCCCTTTATGCCTCAGGCATATTTGTGCTGAGGTCGCACGACTTTGACCGACTTTGGGTGGACGCCCCGCAGGCATTACAGGCCATTTCTCAAGTCATTATGTGCTTCTCGCCAATCTGGGAGTAATTGTGTCCAGGTTCGCAGTTGTCAGGAAATTCCTGCACCTTTCTGGCACGTGCTTGGTAAACTTGGTCATCACATTGACGCATCCGATGACGGTCATTGGCATGGTATACGATGACAGTTATCGATTGTGCGTTCTTGTAACAGTCATCAGTTATGTAAGCGATAACTATTATCTCTTATATTTACGATAACTGTTATCCTGTAACAATTTGTTAACTGTTATCGCACATAATCTAACCAACAAATATCCCGTTAGCAAAATAGTCACATTGAAAAATACTTTCCTCGTTTTATCAAGCAACTACAAAGCATTCGATTACTGTTATCGGATACCAAGACATCGAGAAACATTAAACTAATAGATAACTGTCATCAATTAAATAACGGATAACGGTTATCGTCTTGTTATTCGATGTCTGTTATCCTATAAATAAGCGATAACTGATTTCACTTAAAGAATATAACTGTCATCTCTTTTTTACACGATGACTGTTAACACTCATTTGACGGAGATGGGCAAATGCCAGAATCAGGAAAGATCGTTGCTGTTGCCAGTTCAAAAGGAGGCGTTGGAAAATCCTCTTACATCATGGCCATTGCTTCTGCACTGGCGAAAAGTGGTCTCAATGTCGGAATTCTGGACAATGACCCCAATCAACCTGTCATAGAATGGTTGTCCGAAAACCCGGTTGAAAACATCACAGCCACGGCGAAGGTATCTGACACCGAGGTCTTCGATACGCTCGATAACATGCGAGAAAATTACGATATTGTGCTTGCTGATATGGAAGGCTCAGCAAATCTCGGTGTGGCGATGGCAATTGCAAGTGCGGACTTGGTCATTGTACCAAGCCAAGGCTCGAGCCTTGATCACAAAGAAGCAGCTAAAACACTTGGTTTAATCAAAAATCAATCAAAGCTTCAGCGCCGTGACATTCCATTTCGTATTTTGTTCACGCGAACAAACCAGGCCATTACACCGCGGACGCTCAAGAGAGCCTACCAACAGCTCCGTGAACGCAAGCTTCCTTACATGAAAGCTGAATTTAACAATCTGGAAGCTTTCAAGGTCTTCGTAGAAGAAGGGCGTTCGATTTACAACCTGACAGACGCAGAGGCACCGAACCTCAAGGGTGCACTAAAAGTTCTTCACGCCCTTGCCTCGGAATTGATCGCAGTTCTTAAAGACCCATCCTATGGCTTGGAAACCGAAGATCGAAGCGACCATGCGAATACACCAGCGGACGTAAAGGAGTGACCCGATGGGCAAAGATCCATTCGACGTACTGGATGATACAGAAGAATTAACACTGGATGTGTCCGCGTTTCGACGCACTGATAAACCGACTGTTCAGACTGCATCCAGAGAAAGTACAGTGCCGGTTAGGATCAAACCTTCTCAGGCTGACATCGCACGAGAAGCCGCCAAAGACGGGTTCACAACACGAGATGGCACGGGAAAGATTGATGGGCGGTCCCTGCGTCGCAGCGGACGCACCGCACTTCTCTCGGTTCGAGTCACGCCAGATTGCAAACAACTCATAGAAGACATTGTTGCTTCACGTGGGAAAGGAGCCAAGGCAGGAGAATTTCTGAGTGAGATGCTTCAGCTTTGGGTCGAAACCAAGGGTGAAACCTGGCAAATATCAAAACTGACTGAACTCGATATTCACGGTCAGTCACGTGACTGACCGGACGCAAAAAGGGCAGGGGGGAAATTTACATGAATCGATACACATGTATATCAACACCAAGCTTCGGGGAGCAGAGCGGGTTCGATTCCCGCCATTCTGCTGACTCCTGTGGCCCTTTTTGTAATATTACCTGTTATCCAAGAGTAAAATGTCGCCTGGACCTAGAGCACGTCGCGTTTAATCTGCGCCTGCTCAAATTCTCCGCCCATACCCTTGAAACAGTATGGGCTGCGGGGGCTGGTGCGATGACGTCTGTGGTTCTACCGCTTCTCCTCCATGCGAATAAGGGACCGCGTTAACGGGGTCCCTTATTCACGCGTAGGGCCTTACGCAGGAGCCCCTCTTTTTTCGTACCAGCTTTGGGCAAATGTCGCAAAATGCTTCTCAGGCCGCCGCGGTACAATGTCTTGCTCTCCCACCCAGCGCCGCCATTCGCTCTCGAGGAAATAAACATCCCAACCAGGTGCCACTTCCCGAATAAGTTCATACACATCATTGGCAAGATGGCCATTCCAGGGTTCAGCCGTTTCGGCCGCCATTGCCGCGAGCTTCATGGTTCCGCGATTAGTGAAAAGAATCATGTCCGCTTCAACGTCATACGTTACAGTATAGTCTGGCAAATGATTGCTTCTCGCAAGATCCTTGATCATCTGACGGAAACGCTTTTCGGGACTTTGCGAACCTGATTTTTTCCAAAGAACCCCAAGTGATACCTTCCAGGAAGCTTGTTGGCCGCAATGTTTGCGCGCAAGTTCATAAACCCGTCTTTCGAGGGGTTTTCGAAGGCGAAAGTAGTCTCTGTGGAGGGTCAGAACTTCCTGGCTTTTAATCGCATTAAAAACCCATTCAGAGAGCACAATTTCACATGATAGCAATCGGCCATTCAAGCCATGTTTCCGTCTTACAGAAGACGCCTCAATCAAACCAAATGTATCAGTTTGCTCCATGTCTCCGGTGCGAATGTTCGTGCTGATAACCGTACCCTTGATACGTTCCAGCGCATCAATCAGTGCGTCATAATCCTTACCCGCTGTGCCTCGGTTGGTGAAGACCAAAACATCGTGAATGCTAAGCTGCACGCGTTTGGAAACCGGTTCACCTTTACGCATCTTTGCCATCACCTGGCTGATGCAATAAATCAGGATGTCCTTGTCATAAATTGTCGCCAGGCCCTTCACGCTTGGCACCACGCGGATCCATTGATCATTGTGGCGATATTCCCGAATATTGGTTTCCGGTTTCTTGCTCAAGCTATAAAACGGATGCTCGAGCTGAGGCATAATATCCTTCAACACGGCATCAGCCACATCACACAGGAAAAGATCGTGTTGCGGGTGTCGCTCTGGCACAAGCATCAGAGCGTTCTCCATGCCGGCCTCTTGCATCAGATCCTGCGTCATTTCCTCAACCAACTAAATAAGAATTTTCGGGGTATCAGTTCCGCATATTCGGGGTATCAGATCCGTTTTGTCAAGCTTCGGGGTATCAGTTACCGAAATCTTGTATTCGGGGTTTTAGGTACCGATGACAATGTTCGGGGTTTTAGGTACCGATGACAATGTTCGGGGTTTTAGGTACCGCACCGACAAAAAGAGGGTATTAGTCAATATTTTGTTCGGGGTTTTAGATACCAGGATAGAACATTCGGGGTTTTGGTTACCAAAGTTTCGGGGTTTTAGATACCAATACGAGAAGACCTGAATGTAAAAAGCGACTCCATCAAACATAAGATTTGCAGAAAAAGCAGCAAATCGTAAGGAATCGGAATATTCTGGTCATCGGATTCGGGGAAACAGGTACTTGAACCCAAACAACCGACTCAAAGAGGCAAAATATGCATCTAAATAATCCACATCCGAGCATGTGAAGACGATATCAACGGGTTCGGGGTATCAGATACCTGATCGCGGGGTTACAGGTACCGTTCATCGGGGTATCAGTTACCGAGCGCTCATGAAAATACCTCTGTAACCGGCACAAAACCTCGTATTTCTGAAGAGGTCAAATACCCTTAACACATATATTAACACATATATTAACACCCAAGAGGATCAGGGCTTGTCAAATATCTGTGGATAACTTTTAATTTCGCGCACAATTGCGTATGAGATTAGGCAATCAAAACAAGAAAAAAGCCTCCAAATATCTCAACCACTAACAATCAAGCTCAACCTTTCGACAAGTACAGCCAGGAAAGGGCAGGATTGTTGCTGAAGGAAGGGCAGGGGCCTGATACTGACGCAACAAATACGGCCACATCTTAATCAGTTTCTCAGCTGCGTTTTCAAAATCGCTTAATGATGCTGTCCCCGGGCACTGTGGCGTTCCCAAATCTACTTTGTTCTTCATTTTTGCTCCTTGTCACATTCAGCATCGACACCCCGTATAGTGGCGAAAGTTTTACCGACCAGGCAAGCATACTTTCTCGCACGTCGCCTGGCGCTCGGGTCCTGCCTATTTGGCCCGACATGATAAGCTTCAACGGCGCTCGTCCAAGATCCGGTTGTCTGTCGTAATTGTTTCAAATAGCCGGCCGCACAAAATGCGTTCAGGCCAGGATCGAGCAATATCTCAGCAGATTTAACGCAGCTTTGGCCCAGCCAGCGAAAATGGATCTGAAAACAGCCGACATCAAAACCAACCTGCCCGGCATCCTGCAAGCGACGCACCACCTTACGCGCATCTTGCGAGGTTGCATAACGTCGGGCGCTGCCAGCAATGTTCAACGACCATGGCCACATCTGACCATCGAACCTGCTTTCACGTAATCCAATGGCAGTGAGAAGGCCGGCAGGGATGTCGTATTTCTCTTCCGCAAGAGTGGCAGCAGTCAAGCAAGTATGGCGAACCTCACCCGCAGTGACTTGCTTGCCCGGAATTCCAAGACAAAAAACAATACTAAGAATTCCAATTCTTGCTCTCATGACATAAGCCGCACAAAAGCTAATCCCACTAAAAGACAAACTCCAATAAGAAACCAACCCCAAATCGCCCGGCGAACGAGTGTCAGAGCATTGGACTTGAAAAAGGGTGGCCAGCCGACGAAGTCCGGGCGGGAAGGGGGCCAAAATTGGCTAAAAACAGCCATTTTAACCCGTCTTATCTCTGTTTTGACGTTTTTCATAAAAATCTCTCCAAACCAGCTACGCCTGACATCAAGTTTGCTACGTTGTTGTTTTTACGGGACACAGCCTCAAAAATCCTGACTACGCCCAGATTTTCAGATGCTACAGATCAAAAATTCTTAAAACATCTTTTGATTATGGATTTAAATATCATTATTGGGCGAAAACGGCGATAAAACAAACTACAAATCCCCAAAAACCGCCGTTTCTGTTCGCCTTTCATAAAAATCATCCCAATCAAAATGTCTTTTGCAGGATTAGGGATTTGTAGTACATTTTATTTGTCATTGAAAGGTGTATTACGGTTTGATACAGCTTTCAAAGCAGATCAAAAATTGGAGAGTTTGCTTTCAATGACATCAGAAAGCTCGGTGGTCACATCGATCAGGATTGACCGTAACCTCGCCGAAGAACTGAAGAAAAAGGCAGGGAAAGGCGGCGTCGGACGTTTTATCCGTAAAGCGGTAATTGCGCGCCTGGGGACTAAGGATGCGACAGCCAAAGCACTGAGCGAAGATGATGTGATGCTTTTACGTGGTGTGGCCAGGCAGTCGAAATCGCTAGGGGTATTGCTAAACCAAATAGCGAAACGTCTTCATAACAGCCAAGGGGAGGCCATAGAGGCCCAAGACGTCGCGGCCGTGAGCGAGATTGCCAAGCAGTGCTTATCAGTCAGCAGTCAGGCAGCAGATTTTCTGCGGCATCATGGTGAGAAGAGGTAAAAATGATTGGTGCTGGCTTAAGCTCACGGATCAAAACAGTCGGCGAGGGGTGGGACCAGGGCCAAGTACCGACGGTTGTGATAAAACACACGTCGCGCCCTCCCAAAACATCTACGGCAATTCGCGCCTTGGTTGATTACATATCGTGTGCTCATCAGTCAGCAGCGCGTCCGGCGCTGAAGCTCAATTTGTTTGATGAATTTGGGGAAGAGGTAGAATTTGCAGATCGACGCAACCAGTTGAAAAACTGGTCGATCCTTTCAGACAAAGAAAATCTTCGCCCCCGACAAAACAACCCTGTTTCAGACAACATGCGTCGTTATCAGGCGCATCATTTGATCTGGTCGTTCGATGTCAGCAAATCGCATTTGACAGAGGAGAGGGTCGTTGCTGCGATGCAAGCAGTGACGCGGCAGTTCGTTTTCGATCAGTTTGCGATGGATGGCCGTGCGGTCTTATGGACCATTCATCGCGACAAACCTGGTCGACCGCATGTTCACATGGTCGTTTCGGGATTTAACGATGATGGCCGTGCCCTGGGGCTTGATAAATCCAGGAGCAAACTTGACGATTTTTCTGCAGAACTTGCCAAGTATGGCAGATTATTTGATTTGCCAATGAAGTTTGAGCGGCGTGAAGATAATCCACTGATCCGCAGGCAGGTTATAAATGGCACAGTCCTGAGAAACACCAGGAAGCGCGTTTCTTACGAACGTTCAACCAATCTATGGGATCGGGTTCCCAACTGGTGGGGACGATATTCTTCCGATCTGCTTGATCGTCTTGAAAATCTGGCAAATGGTGTTCACAAATCCTCCAGGCGCCCAAAAGTTTCATTTCCTCCTGCTTCTCTACCACATATTTTTTCTTCTATTTTTACGGATCCCAAGTCAGCAGCCACGTGCTTTGCTGCGATGGTTCACTCGGGGGTCGCCCGGTCAGAAAAGAGCCTGGCGCTCTGGTATCTCATTAACAGACCGGAATATTTTGGCTATCCGCTGATATCGAGCACACGTGATAGCCGCAAAAAGATTGCGGCGCGCATTTCTCGTGTGCCGGCGCCAACATTTACAGAAACCAAACTGATCGACCGTCGGGGCGAATATCTTCGACGGAAAAACCGTCAGCATCAGTTGAGAGATCTCACCCAAATGGTGAGATCTCTCAACCGTCTTCGAAAAAAGGCCGAAGATGCCAGGATCAATGAATACACCGTGCTGACAATCAAAGGTGTCGCCGAGGATATTCAACGTGCTTACAACCAAATTAACGTCCCCCCCCGAAAGCGAGAGAACTGGCGTATCCGATTAAATAAACGCGGCAAATCGCTTTTTACAAGGAAGAAGTGATGACGATACCTACGCTGGTTTGCGGTTTTCTCTCTCACGCAGATCAAACGGTTGCGGAGAGAATAGTAATACCAACAGCCCAAGACTGGCCAACGGCAGTCAGGCGAGTGGCAAGGTCATTTGCTGGCGAGATGATGTTTGTTGTTGCTTTGCGAGATGATAAATCGCGAAAGCCTTCGGGGGTTTGGGAAGAACTCCCGATCGAAAAACGAAAGTGGTCTGCAAGGATATTGTCGGAAAGTCACGAATTTACTGTAATCGGCTTCAACAATTTGCGCATGGAGCCGCTGATGTTGCATGTGACAGCACCTAACTGGATTGTTGCTGCTCATTTAAGCATTGCTGAAAAAAATCAGGAAGGCTTTCGCTTCGTAGCGTGCTTTGAAGGACATATCCCACAGGCAGATGTTCTAGGGTCAGCTCGACACGTTGATGCTGATTTTGGTGCAATATGAAAGCTTATCTAACAGAGAAGCATTCGCAAGCTGCCGTATTGGCACAAGCCCTTGGCGGGCACGATCCAGGGCAAAAACGCCAGGGTTTCTATGAGACCAATGGTGGTTATGTTGTTTGGGCTGCCGGACATTTGCTGCGTTTGAGACAACCGGAGGAATATTCCGAGGATTTAAAGGCATGGTCATTTGACACCCTGCCTTTTCAAATCAGAGATTATCGTTATTGTGTGGATACTGACGGGCCAACTGGCAAGATAAAGCTAGCCCAATACAAGGTGATTCAGGCGCTTGCCAGGAAATGTGATCATTTTGTCATTGCAACGGATAATGACCGCGAAGGTGAGGTTATTGGTCGTCTTGCATTGGAGCAGGCAGGATTTCGCGGTACTCTCGGGCGCCTGGTCTTTAGCGCAATTGATGTGCTGGCCTTTAAAAAAGCGCTGCAAAAAGAAAGGCCCGCATCTGAATTTGATCATCGATACAGGGAAGGACTAGCCCGCGGCATAGTGGATTGGGTTGTCGGTTTGGAAATGACACGGGCAAGCCAGATCACCTTTTCAGGCGATAGCAGAAAGTCTGTGGTTGTTTCTGCTGGACTTGTGCAATGTCCGGTTCTTGCCCTGGTTGATGCCCGTTGTGTCGCGATAGAAAGCTTTATTGCCAGGACATATTTTGAGCCGCAATTGCAGATCCAAACGCGATCAGGTCTACTGACATTAACCTATACATCAGAAGACAAAATCTTTGACCGGTACAAAGCCGAAACATTGCTTGAGGATTTACCTTCAAGCATTGAGGTAAAAGTGTCGGTGACGGAAGGTCGGCGCCGGCCGCCGAAGCTTTACAAAACAAACACGCTTTTTGGTGATGCAGCTAACAAATTCGGCTGGACATCAACCAAAACTCTATCAATTGCAAATGCCTTATATCTTGCAGGGCATATTGTTTACCCCCGGTCGGATTGCGAATACCTGGAAGAAGCTTCATCCGGCGACTCAGGGATTTTGGTAGACCGTCTTGGCAACACCTCTGAAATATGTTCGATGGGCCTGGCGGGTGTCATGGCATTAGGCTTTAGCCCAAGGTCAGAATTATATGACGACAAAAAGGTAACGGCTCATACTGCCATTATTCCCAATGTCGGCAATTTAAAAAAAGCACCCTTGTCCCTGTCTCAGATGTCAGATGATGAGCGCAAGCTCTTTGTAATGATAGCGCGGCGATATATCGCTGCGCATCTGAGGGATCAAACCTTCTTAAAAACAACCGTCTCTTATCAACATGACGAAGCATGTTTTACTGTTTCTGGAAAACAGATTACAGATCCTGGCTGGACAGCTTTTTTGCCTGTAACGCAATCAGACGAAATTCTGATCCCAGCCGATGTCAAAGATCAATCAGCGTTTCCGATAGCGGAAAAGGTTATTTCTGAAAAGAAAACGAGGCCTCCTGCCTGGTACACTGAGCAAAGCCTCACCCAGGCGCTGGAAGCGAATGGGTTTGGTAAACCTGCAACCTTTGCTGCTCATTTGCAGAAGTTGCGGGACAGGCAATATGTTTCGACTTCAGTCGACAAAATTCAAACGACGGTCAGAGGAAAGGAAGTGCTGGCCGGTTGGCGCAAAATTGTGCCAGATCTTCTGTCATCCGACTTGTCAGAGCATTTTGAGCAGCGCCTCGCTGAAATCGGTTCAGGTCAAACTCCGTCTGAAGCTGTAATTGCTGAAATGCGATCCAGGTCAGCTGATTGGGTCGAGCGTTTTCGTAACGCGCCACCAGATTGTGTGGATATTTCAAAAATCTCGGTTTCACGGCCGCCAACCCTAAAACAGAAGGCACTCGCAAAAGCAATTGCCCGTGAACTTGAAATTGAACTGCCGAAGGCCATTCTTGCAGATTGTGATGATCTTCAGGATTTTCTTGAAACACATGAAGAGGCATTCAAGACGGCAACGTCGGTTCCGAGTTCTGCAATGCTGAACATGGTTTCTGCGATCCGTAAAGGTAATCCTGATCTTGTCCTGACTGACGAAGAGCTCGCCAGTCGCAAGGCTGTAGCTGAATTTATTGAACAACATCGTGAAGTTGCAATTTTTAGGCCGTCAGATGCTCAAATTGCTCTGGTCAAGTCAAGAGCTCAAGCTATCGGGATATCCGTACCGGCTGCTGTATTTGAGAACAGTGATCGTTGTCGCCGATGGCTGGATACAAATTTTCTACCGCCAAGTCCTAAGCAACTCGCGCTGGCAACCAAGCTATCTCAAGAGCATGATTTGCCGCTTTCAGAAGAGGCGAAAATCAATGTTGGCATCTGTAGGGAGTTCATAGAACAGGCGATCAAAAAAAGTAAAGCCGCCAAAAAAAAGGACAAGAAATGAACATCAAGATACTTGTTTTGGCGCTTTTCCTGGTTCTTCCACTTTCTTCTGTTTTGTCAATTTCTCAGGCTCAGGATATGCCGATTGATTGTCATAACCCACTGTCTTATGGCCGTTCTTTTGAAGCACTGCTTTCATGTCGGCATCAATCGCCTCATTATACGACGTATATGGGGGAAAAAGTGCGTTCCGGGTTTAACATGATGACCTGTGAGATGAGAGATGAGGTTCGCGAAATACCAGCGCTTCTTTCTTATTGTGCCGACTTTCAAGCGTCCTTTCCTGGCCGAATGGGAGATTTGGAGGGGGAGTTAAAGACAGCGACAACTTTCATCCAGTCCACTTTAATTGACATCTATCCGATCCCCTTTTTTCTCTCCAATATTTACGATCAGAACGGCATTGCCCGGAGATTTTTCTCTGATTCTGCCTGGAAAAAAGGCCGAGAAATCCTGGTTGTTGCAAATCAGCAGTTGTTTTACGACAAGCAATTGTCGCTCGTAACAAGCGGCGCTGTTGGTGAATTTTCAGGTAAAGACCATTCCCATTATGAATGGCGCGGGCGCATCAATGTTAAGCTGCGAGAAGGAGAAAAAACACTTGCCCAAAAAAGCTTTCCCGCGGCGTTGTCTTTGTCTTTCGACCCGGAGGCAGCCAATGATCTTAGTCCACTAGGAGTTGTGCTTTTGTCTTTTGATCTCGATATAAGGGAGGTCCAACGCTGGGTTGAAGGCATAGTCTCAAGTTCAGAAAAATGACGACCACGACAGGACCTTGATAAAGCGCTGAACAACGTAAAAATAAGGAAAACCAACTAAAATGGTTTAAGTAAATATGTGATTGTTTCGCAAGTATTTTTTACGTTGCTATACTTTTGTTGCTATCCTTATGTGGTGGGATGTAAGACGTTTGTTTTTTCTTTTATTGGCAAGAACTGTTTGCCAAGCTTTCTTATTTGTGGAAGATGCAGGATACAGCTGGCCGGAACCGCTGTTTTGGGGACAAAGATGAAAACCGGCTAAGTAATGAACAGTGATTGTACATTGTTCAAATTTGACGGGTAATTGGGGGGAATGACTGTGGGTTATAAAAACATGAAACCATACAATCTTGTCTTGTATATCACTTTGCCAGAACTTGGCACGCTACTGCGTTTAGGCCATGGGATTGCGATGAAGATATCCGAAAGTCGAATTTTAGGCACAATCTCGTCGACACATCCAAGGGCGGAAATGTACCGGGATCGGTTTTCTACCTTTTCGGCTATTTGTTATTATAATGACTGGTGGTCAGCATTTGAAGGATGGCGATCGGAGCAACTTTATCGCGGTTTTGCGGTGTTGTCTGCCTCTGAGCTTTTGTCCGAATATCTCGAAAATCATCTTCAAGAACCAGATTTTCCTATTGCAGAGATAGATCCGGACCTTTCCTGGCTCCAAAAAATTTGCGTTAGCGCATAACCGCCACAAAAGATAAAATTACCCCAAAAACAAAATTTAAACTGGCGCATTACCCCCTTTGTTTAAAATTGGGATTTAGTCATTTTTCCTGGAAAGGTTAGCTTGAGCATTTTGGACCGAGATGACATCATTACTCATCAAAACAAGTGAGCGGTTAAATATCCTTAGAGCCAAAGAAAATCCGTGCCTTAAAGATAACCAGGAAATACGTGGACTGGAAGCTGGTGAGAAGCTCCTTGCAATTAAAAAAAACGTCTTACATCCCGGTAAACAGCGCGAAAAAGTTTCAAAACTTGCATCATTTGGACGTCTCAGACGCTAGCTGGCCAAGGGTGGGGAGAAAAAAAACAAAGCGTGGTGCCGTACTCCTGCTCGCGCTGTTTACCGGGATTATTCGCCACTTTTGTCATAATCTTTATTATAGAGCATTTGACAATCTATCCTGCGTTCGGCTGATTTGAGAACCGTCGATCAAATAATCAGACGGTGAGCCTTTTGCAAACTTGCCGTGCGCTCCATGCTCAGGTCGATGCGTTTCTATAGCTCGGCATTACCGGCATAAAGCTTTTTCATGATACTGCCCCGCCAAATCGGACTATTGCCCGGCATGTCTGTCGGGCTTTTGATATGTTGAGGCTTCGATAAAAATGCGCCGCTGATATATTCTGGTTTATTTAATTGTATTTGTCTTAACTGTTCCGTTCGGGTTCAAAGATATCAACCCGCGTTCCGTGATAATAAAATCCATAGGGACATCATAGCCTTGGGGATATATCGTCGGGATTTCTGCAGTGCTATATCCGACACCAAACAGACGTGGGCGTCGCGCCATAACGGGAATTGCCCGATCGACCAGACCTCCACTATAACCAAGGCAGTAGTTTTGTTTGTCAAAACCTGCGGCAGGAATAAGTATCACATCCGGCATAACTTCCATACCATCTACCGGTTCTAATATATCTTGTCGTCCTTTAACAAGACGTTCGCCCACATGCCACTGGCAGAAGGCAAGTGTCTGTCCAGATGCGGCAAGTGTGGGCAATGATATTGCGGCACCTTCGATTGAAATTTCCTTTAATAGAGACACAATATCTGGTTCACCCCTGGCGGGCCAATAGGCACTGACAGTCTGGCCAGCGACATCCCCAAGGACGTGTCTCAGATGACGCGCAATACGACCGTCCCAGGTTTGGCGCTGGTGTGTCGACAGTGATAATCGCACTGCCGTCAGTCGTTCACGCTCTGCCTTGCGCCAACGACAGACATCTATACTTTGCTGGTTGGCACCAAATACCGCCAAACCTGAATAGTCGGGATCAATCTCGTGCATGAAGCAGGGAGGAGACGCAAACTGTCCAGAAATATCATTTGCCACTTTCTTCATCTCTTTTCTCCAACATCTGGCGTATGCAGTTTACTATTTTCCTTCTGCAATTGCTTTATCGGATTCAGATTCAGATTTGACGAAAGCCGTTCCCATGGCCAGCCTGCAAATCACCGGGTTCTCGCCTAACCCGGTGTCACATGCACACTGTTTTCTGAAATCAGCCCTGGAAGATCATTTTGTTGAAACAATCGTTCCGGCATTTTTAGACATCGTAAGTGCAAGGTCTTCGATCATGTCTTCCTGACCGCCGACCATGCCGCGACGCCCGAGTTCCAGCAACAAATCACGCGCCGGTATGCCGTAGCGCTTTTCAGCCCGTTCTGCAAACAGCAGGAACGAGGAATAAACACCGGCATAACCGAGGACGAGTGACCCGCGATCCACCCGAATCATGCGATCCATCATCGGTACTACAAGGTCTTCGGCGGCGTCCATTATCTTGAATAAATCGACGCCGGTCTCGACCCCCATGCGTTCAAACACGGCCACGAGAAGTTCGGTTGCCGCATTTCCTGCACCAGCCCCAAGCCCGGCAATGGCGCCATCAATACGGTTCGCACCAGCAGCCACTGCGGCAACAGAGTTGGCAATGCCCATCCCAAGATTGTGGTGACCATGGAAACCAAGCTCGGTTTCAGGCTGAAGGGCTGCACGGATCGCGGAAATGCGGTCCGTGACATCTTGCGGCAGCATATGACCGGCAGAATCCGTACAATAAATGCAGTTCGCACCATACCCTTCCATCAACAAGGCCTGTTCAACCAGTTTTTCCGGACTGGCACGATGTGACATCATCAGGAAGCCAACTGTATCGAGCCCGGTTTTAGCCGCAAAGGTAATGTGCTGTTCAGCACAATCGGCCTCCGTGCAATGGGTGGCAATACGCACACCGGCGATCCCGCAATCCATTGCCCGCTTGAGCATGTCGATTGTTCCAATACCAGGCAACAAAAGTGCCGAGACCTTGGAATTTTTAAGATGCGGGATGACTGCCGAGAGATATTCCTCGTCCGTTGCGGCCGAGAAACCATAGTTCACCGATGCTCCGCCCAGACCATCCCCATGCGTAATTTCGATCCACGGCATACCGGCTTCGTCGGCGGCCTTGGCAACCTCGATCATCTGACTGACCGAAATCTGATGACGTTTGGCATGCATACCGTCCCGCAGGCTCATTTCGTGAAGGGTGATTTTACGTCCCTCGATATTCATCTGTCTCTCCTCAGCCACGTGCTGGTAACGTGAAGGCGCCGCAATCGGCCTGTTCAGCAAAAAGTTCGGCAGTGCGAAGTGCGGCCGCCGTCATGATGTCCAAATTGCCGGCATATTTCGGCAAGAAGTCACCGAGCCCTTCGACCTCGAGATAGATCGATACCCGGTTGCCGTCGAAGACCGGCTCGTTCACCAGTTTGTAACCCGGGACATATTTCTGAACCTCGGCCACCATTGCATTGACACTGGCAATAATTGCAGCCTGATCCGGTTCATTTTTAGTCAGCACATGCACAGTATCGCGCATCAGAAGCGGGGGTTCCGCCGGATTGACGATTATGATCGCCTTGCCACGTTTGGCACCACCGACTTTCTCGATCGCGGCCGCCGTCGTACTGGTGAATTCGTCAATATTTTTGCGTGTGCCCGGCCCTACGGAACGCGACGAAACCGCAGCAACGATTTCGCCATATTCGACCGGTTGCACACGTGAAACGGCCGCAACCATCGGGATGGTGGCCTGGCCGCCGCAGGTAACCATATTGACGTTCATTTCTTTGCTTTTGGCATGATCGGCAAGGTTAACTGACGGAATACAGAACGGGCCAATCGCCGCCGGCGTCAGATCAATCATTATCACGCCAAGCTCGTTCAACTTGCGGGAGTTTTCTGCATGAACATAGGCAGACGTCGCATCGAAGGCGACCCGAATATCATCGGAGATCACATGTTCAAGAACCCCGTCAATACCGGTTGCGCAGGTTTTGATGCCCATCTCGGCCGCTCGTTTGAGCCCCTCGGAGGCCGGATCAATGCCGACCATCCAGACGGGTTCAACCCAATCGGATCGTTTCATTTTCATTAGAAGGTCGGTGCCGATATTGCCCGGTCCTATGATCACCGCCCGCAATTTCCTAGTCATTTTGTATATCCTTTAACATCGAGTTACATGCCAACAACGGCAGGCAGAGCCAGTGTGAGAGCCGGTACATAGGTGACGATCATCAGCACTATAATCATGAGCAATGTCGGTATGATTGCCCCCTTGATCACGGTTTCCAGGGACAGGTCCGAGACACGTGCGGCGACGAACAGGTTCACGCCGACCGGCGGCGTAACCATGCCAATCGCGAGGTTGATGATCATCATGATGCCGAAATGCTCGGGACTGACACCCAGCGCTGTAACCAGCGGCAACAAAATCGGGGTCAGAATGATAATGGCGGCAATCGTTTCCATGAAGGTGCCAACAATCAGCAGGATCACGTTGATCGCCAGCAGTAAAAGCCATGTTTGATCCACGATCGACGTGATGGCATGGGCCAGCATGACGGGCACGCCTTCAATCGCCAGTGCGCGGCCAAAAATGGTGGCGGTTCCAACAATGAGCATGATTGTTGCCGACGTAAGGGCCGAACCGGCGAAGATCCGGTAGAGTTTTTTAAGGTTGAGTTCCCGATAAACAAAGACCCCCACAAACAATCCGTAAATGACCCCCACTGCGGCCGCCTCGGTCGGGGTAAAAACACCGCCATAGATGCCGCCCAGAATGATCACTGGCACCATCAATGCCCATTTGGCGTCGTTGATGGTCGCAAGCGCTTCCTTGCGCGAGGGATAATAGTCGCTCGGGGTTTGTCCATCTGCCCGTGATTTCCACCATGCGTACGTGATCAGTGTCAGGCCGATCAGCAATCCGGGAAGAACACCCCCCATGAACAGCCTTGAGACTGACACGTTGGCAGAGGTCGCATAAATTACCATCGGGATAGAGGGGGGAATGATAACGCCAAGTGACCCGGAAGACGCGATAAGCCCGGCCGAGAAGCCTTTTTTATAGCCGTCTCTTGCCATGGCAGGCAGCAAGATGGTGCCGACAGCAGCCACCGTTGCCGGACCAGAACCGGAAATGGCGGCAAAGAAAATGCATGTCACAACGGCAATAATTGCCATACCGCCCGTATAACGGCCAAACAAAAGGCGTGCGACATTGATCAGGCGCTGAGACAATCCCCCTTGCCCCATCAGATCGCCCGCCAGAATAAAGAACGGGACGGCCATCAGAGGAAAACTGTCAATTGATGTGACAAGCACCTGAGGCACATAACTGCCGGAGACCTTGCCAGAGACAAGCAGCGCCACCGTTGAAGCAACACCTAGCGATACTGCAATCGGAACCGAGATAAAAAGAAGAACCGCCAGCAGGCCAAACAGAATGAGAGAAATCATTTCATCTCTCTTTCAGTGCCGTCGCGCAGCTCGCAGATGAATGATTGCGCCAGACGAACCAGTACCATTGAAAACCCGGTAAAAGGTGCGAGATAGATATAAGCCATGGGCATGCCGAGCGAGGCGGATTTTTGACCAAAGCGAAAGGTTTTCTCGATCAGGAACCAGCCCTGATACATCGCGTAACATGCAAAACCGGCAAAAATGGCATGGGTCAGCAGGCGCAAATATACCTGCCCTTTTGGCGGCAACAGGTCGGCAAACATGGTCACACGAATATGAGCATTTTTGCGGATAGCATAAGCGACGCCGCTATAGGTCATCCAGATGAAGAAATATCGTGCCAGTTCTTCAGACCAGGACAGAGATGCCCCCATCACATAACGCATGAAAATCTGGACGCCGATGAGGATTGTCATCAGGGCCATAAGGACCACTGTGAATGCCTCTTCAAAATGCTCATCAATAAGTTTAAGCATGAATCCCTCCCTTGCCAGCCGATCAATGATCAGGGTGACTTCTGTGGATCAATCCGCCATCTGGCAGTTTCGGTACAGGGACTGGAAAAAGGATGGGGGCGTCCGATACTGACGCCCCGCTTTTGTCAGGTGATTATTTTTTGGTCGCGGCAAGCAGACGATTGACGAGATCTGCACCGGCTTTTTCTTTGACCAGATCGGCAATCGGAGCAGCCTTCTGAACGAACAAAGACAGTTCTTCGGGCGTCAGTGTTGTGAACTTCACGTTCGTCATCGCGGCTTCAGCTTTGTCGTCCGCTTCCTGGGCCAGTTTGCGCTGGTAGGCTGTTGCGTCTTTGACTGCGGCATCAAAGATTGCACGGTCTTTTGCACTTAAAGTGGCCAGCTTGTCCGGGCTTGCCAGAAGCGGCCACGGCGAATAGATGTGATTGGTCTTGGTGATGAATTTCTGAACTTCATTGAACTTCATGTCATAGAAAAGGTTGATCGGCCCTTCCTGTGCATCGAAGATTCCCTGTTGAAGGGCGGTGAACAGTTCGTTGAATGCCAGCGGTGCCGGATTGGCACCCTCGTCACGCCAGGTCGCAATATTGACCTCGTTTTCCATGGTGCGCATCTTCATGCCCGCCAGGTCATCCGGGGTCCGGATTTCTTTTTTCGAGTTGGTCAACTGGCGGAAACCGTTTTCCCAATATGCCAGGCCGACAATACCCTTGTCTTTGAGCGAATTCATGATTTCGGTGCCGATTTCACCGTCAAGCACTGCATATGCCTGTTTCCGATTGGTGAACAGGAAGGGAATGTCAAAGGCAAAGAATTCGGGGGCAAAAGAGGCGACGGGGGCCGAGGATGCGAAGGTCAGGTCGATATTACCTAACTGGACGTTCTCGATTGCCTCGCGCTCACCGCCGAGCTGAGAATTGGGATAAATTTCCAGACCGATTCGACCATCTGTTTTTTCGCGCAGTTCCTTGTCAAGGAACTCAAATGCCTTCTGACCAGTCGATGTCGGGGCAGAAGAATGTGCCGCCCGGAAAAGAATTTCAGGTTCAGCCTGTGCCCGGGATGCGAAAAACGCACCGGAGATCAGAACGGAAAGAGTAGTTGCGCGTATAATCTGCGCCGTTTTCTTGAACGACATCGTCGTCCTCCCTTTTTATCCGAACACCCTGTTTGGTGTCCTGTGTTTCCTGATTTGTTTTTTTGGATACTGAGCAGAGGTCTCCGCCTCTGTATTTTTCGATCTATTGGATTTAGTGAAAATGCATTTATTTGTCAAATAATAAAATCAATTTTCAACATGTGAAAAATAAGTTATCCGTTATGGCTCGTCCAAGTCCCGGAGATCCCCCATGCCAGCCAGATTTTTGCCTAAAGATTTTTACCATGCGCTAGAGGAAGCTGTCGGTTCCGCCAATTTCAGACATGCAGATAACATTCCCCAATCAGCCTTGGGTGATTGGAGTACCGAACGTGGCGGAACGCCTTGTGCACTGGTCACTCCGCGCGACACCGCCGCGGTATCCGCAGTTCTGAGATTGTGCCATCAGCACCACGTTCCTGTTGTGCCCCAAGGCGGACTTTCAGGACTTGCTGGCGGGGCGGTTCCTTCGGAAGGTTCGGTGTTGCTGTCTTTGGCCCGAATGGACCAGATTGAGGAAATTGACACATCTTCGAGCCTGATGGTCGTGGAGGCGGGCTGCATCTTGCAGCGCATTCAGGACGCGGCACAGAATGCAGGATATTATTTTGCACTTGATCTTGGTGCGCGCGGCTCCTGTCAGATTGGCGGCAATATCTCGACCAATGCCGGGGGTAACCGTGTCATTCGATACGGCATGACGCGTGATCTTGTTCTTGGGCTGGAGGTTGTCTTTGCCGAGGGCACAATTCTGCCAATGATGAACCGTATGCCCAAAAATAATGCGGCACTGGATCTCAAGCATTTGTTCATCGGATCGGAAGGAACGCTGGGCGTTATCACGCGCGCTGTGCTCAAGCTGCATCCAGGTGTTTGTGGTGCCAATACAGCATTGGTTGCGCTGCCCGATTTCGACGCCGTTATTGCCCTGATCAGCCATGCCCAGTGCATGTTATCAAGCCGCCTGACCGCGTTTGAACTTATGTGGAATGATTATTATCAGGCCGTTATTGATGAAACCGGCCAGAAGCCGCCATTGGCTACAGATTATCCACTTTATGCCCTGATTGATATGCAAGGGGCTGACCCGGACGGTGAAAAATCTGTGTTTGAAGCGATGTTGGAAATCGCATTTGAAGACGGTATTATTTCCGATGCGGCAATTGCCCAGTCTCACCGTGAAATTGAAAGCTTCTGGTCGCTACGTGATGGCGTTTCCGAAATTCTGTCACGACGTGCCCCGGCGATCAGTTTTGATGTTTCTGTACCACTGTCGCGGATCGGTGAATGTGTTGATGAAATTCGTGCGGCTTTGGCGCAAACTTTCCCCGAATTACCGGTGATCTTTTTTGGCCATGCGGGGGATAGCAATATTCATCTGGTGGCAGGCTCTATCGCGAAATGTGACCCGACGGGCGAGAATATTGAAAGGACGGTCTACGAGATTATTCGTCGCTATGGCGGATCGGTCTCGGCAGAACATGGCATTGGTTTGCATAAAAAACCCTGGCTTTCCTATAGC
>TARA_R110002033_G_scaffold170962_1_pt1 | contig 29616 bp, 29 predicted proteins | sample TARA_R110002033 | Tara Oceans TARA_R110002033 (sample SAMEA4397051) | marine metagenome | biome: Polar Biome; feature: [SRF] surface water layer (ENVO:00010504); material: water (ENVO:00002006), including particulate matter (ENVO:01000060) such as... | depth 5 m
TGTCCAGTCATAAGAAATTTTAGTTTCCTCTCCATTTTTTTTATTTTAAAGTTTCAGGAAAAAAGCCGTATCAGTTGAATACAAGACTTTTATAAGGGATATCAAAGATAGTCGAGTAACGATTTGGTAACGGTGCTCATTGCACTACATTTCAATATGTTTCCATGTGACTCAACACAAATATACAAATTTTTAGTTTAATGACATCCGTAGCTTACATATATACTTCATAAATTTAGCTCAAATATTTGAAAATAAACATGCTGTTTTGGTTTTTAGTAAATTAAAAATATTATATTTGAGTATACATAACTAACCAAATACCAACATCATGGCTAAAAAAAGAATTTCTCATTACATTTACAGAGATGCTAAAACTGGAAGAATAGTTACTGAAGCATATGCTAAAAAAAATCCAAATACAACAGTTAAAGAAGCTGTTTATGAAAAGTAAAAAACCACTCGCTTGAGTGGTTTTTAAATTAATTCCTAATCATTCGGCTTATGCTTATGAGGTTTTAAAGATGGGTGTTTTGGTTTTGTTTCTGGATTAACCCGCCTTCTTTTATCATCTTTCCCTTCATCTGTTTTTGGTTTTGGTCCAGGTTTAATTGCTTGAATGCTTTTCATAATATATTAGTTTAAATTAATAATACTTTACAAAGTAAATTAATTGATTTTTAATTCCTTTACGGAAATCCATAATTTCAAAAAACAGATATCTAGATGTACCATTACCAACCAGTAACAGTTTTTTTTATATCATTAGAGAATTGAACTCTAATATCTTTAGCTAACTTTTCCACATAAATTATATTGTAGTTTTTCTTAATCTCTTTATCAAGAATTATTTCTTTTCTACAATTATTAATTCTTATATAAGTATTTGAATTTTTACTTGTTTTTAATACTTTAGCAGGCTTATCTTTTTTATTATTGTTAATAATACTATCAAAAATAACTTTCCCTTCTTCAACAATTAGTATTTTATCATCAAAATTTGTAGTAAACACTAAAAATATTTCATTATCATTTTTAAGCTGTAAAAACATTTCATCTTTTTTCGCTTTATTATTAGTCAATTCATCATAAAAGTATTTATATTGATTACATGATATAGCCAAACTACATAAAAAAACAATATACAAAATCTTTATTTTTTTATAATTTATCATTCTTTTTCTGGTGTATTTTTTAACATTGTATCCCTTTGTTCTGGAGTAATATTTCTTTCTTTAGGTTTAGAGCCTTCTCTCATAAGATTCCCTTTTGTTGAATTATGAATTATACCAAATATATGTCCAAGTTCATGTGAAGCTGTATGCCCAGGAGAAGGAGTGTAGTTAAGCTTTTCAGCTTCTTCAAAATTAGCTACACTAGAAATCTGCATATCGCCAGTTTGTGTATTACCGTTATCTTCTTCTAGCACATACCCATTGGCTGTTGCAATATCTAAATTTTTATCATCTATTGTTGGGTCTATTGGAACATCAACAAAGCTAATCGTTAGGGTTGCTTCTGAGTCACTTATCACTTTTACATTTACTTGTCTGTTTTGTGTGTCTTTTCCTGAATAACTTTTTTCTGTTTGTGAAGTGAAATTTTTCATTGCTGTATCAATCTGTTCATCATTCAACGGATAGGCATAAGTTTTATTAATTGGCTTCACTCTAACTTCTACATTAACCTCCTTTTCTGAAGTGGATTTTACAGCTTCTAAGCCTTCTAATTCTCTACAATCAACAACTCTATTCTCAGAAAAATTATATGGAGATTGATATGCATATTTTTCACTTAATGGGTCAATACTCATAAACCTACCTAAAGCATAATCGTAGTTTCTCCATTTAAAGCTATCCCAGTTGAGACCCAGTTCATCTTGACGTTCTTGCCCTTGATATTTGACGTTGTAGCTTCCATCACCCACGAATTTCGGCATTTCAGCTAGTACTATGTACTCTATTTCATTTTCGTCTGTATAAGAGCTGTATCCTAGATGTTGGGTGTTGTAATTATCATGTTTGAGACCAAAAGGGTAATAATGGTTCTCTTCCATGATTTTTATCAATCCTGTCTCTGGATCTAGTCCATAACTTAAACGGATATTCCCTAAATGGTCGGTATAGTGATACACATAAAAGTAATGTCCTTCTCTGTGCTGTACATAGCCTTCTGCATGAGGAAAGTATTGTAATACGGCGGTGCTTTGATTCCCTTGTGCTTGTGTATAAGAACTTCTGTATTGGTAACCTGTTAAGTAATCAGTATCCGCATATTCTGTGCCTGTTTTTACTAATTTGTTAACTTTCTGTCCAACTGCATTGTAAATGTATTTAATATTATTTCCATTTCCAAATTGTATTGTGGTAGGTAGATTTAAATGGTTATAGGTGATACTGGTAATCCCTTTGTTTTTATCTTCGGTTAGGTTACCATTAGAATCGTATCTATAATCATCTTGTCCTGATTGGTTAAATCCGTCATTAAATCCTTGGGTGGAATTACTTGTGTCGTCTACTCTTATTAATTTATTAGTTCCCGAGCTATAGGTGTAACTTAAATCATCAATAGGCATCACATCTTCATAGATTTTTCCGTTTCTATCTAAATGGGTGATGTTGCCGTTTTTGTCGTATTGCAAACTTTCGTTAAAAGCATCTGCTTCATCTCCTAGTCCGGGTTTTCTAAAAAGAGCATTTTCTAAACGGTTTAGATGGTCATAGCTATATCCGTAGTGTCTTACCGTATTATCGGTAGAGGTTATCCACTGGGTTTCTGAGATATTGCCGTTGTATAGTTCTTTTACATTTTCCGCAGGAAGATAGGATAGTAACAAATCATCATAACTGATTTTATAGGCAAATAAATCACCTGAACCAAGTTGTACATAGCCATTCTCAGATGGTGCGGTTTCTTCTTCATTAATAGCGGTTAACCATCCTCTGATGTTGTATTTGTAATTGACTTCTTGTAAATAGCCTCCTGTGTTTTTGGTGATGAGTTGTCCTAGGTCATCATAGATGTTTTCGGTTAGGGTTTCTTCGGGTTCTCCATTTACTTGATGCTTGTGCATATACAAGCGGTCTTGATCTGTATACTCAAAGGTTTCTGTTGTGGTTAGGGTTTGGTCGGTATTCTTTCGTTTGTGTGTGGTTATGGTTTGTAGTGTTTTACCTGCCCAGTCTAAACTTGTGTCTACTTGGGTGAATCCGCCTAAATGGTTTTTAGTATAACTTCTCACGGGTCTATACCTGTCATCGTATAAGGTATAGGATTGTTCGGCATTGGTTTTACCTTCGCCTTCTAGTACTCTTACCCAGCTTCCTGTTGGTAGTCCTTTTAATGATGTGGCTAGGGTAACGCCTGTAACTGTGTAGTTGATTAGGTTGGCATGTGGAAAATCATAATTATCATAGTAATTTATAGACAATAACTTGTAAGGATTTTGAGCGGATACAGGATATACCCTATCAGAATAAGCTATAGTAATATTATCAACAGTTAGTGCATCTGCAGTGGATTTTTTAGTTTCATGCCAATTAGCTCCTTCATTGTTCATTAGGTCTTGATAGGTTTTTCTCCCAGCTCCTGTTGTCGCTACAAGATCATACCAACCTGTTAAAATTGGTCGGCTTAGGGCATCATATTTTGTAATCATCCAGCCTGTATTGGTGCCTCCAAAAGGAGAGAAAACTGGTCCTGTGGCAACGGGTAGGTTTACTTTGTTGTACACAATATATTCCCATTGTTTGCCCGGAATAGCCTTTGCTACTAAACGGTTTCTGCTGTCGTATTTGTATTGGTAGCAGAGTTTGTCTAGCACTGAAAAAGGGTTATCTGCCGCTAGGGGTGGAATAACGTAGGTAAGGTTGTCGTATTGATCATAGACATAATAAGTGTCATGTGCCACACTATTGTTATAGGTTCTTTTAAGGATGACTTGTCCTCTTTTGTTTTTAAATTCTTCGGTAGTGTTATTTACTCCTGTTTTCCAGTTTTCATCTTTGGTAATGGTTTTATAGAGTTGGTTTTTGGCGTAAAAACTGTTTTGTGTAAGGCTTATGTTGTAAATCTCATTGGTGGCATCCCAAGTAGCGGTAGCTTCAAATAGTTTGACTTCGTTAGCTGCATTGGTTTGATACTCAAACTTTATTTCATTGTTAGACCCTAATGCCCATGATTCTCCCGGAGCAGCTTGTTTAAATACCCTACTCAGCGGGGAAGCTTCTACTTGTTTTTCACTATAAGGAATTGTTGTATTGACATTGTAGGTGCTGGCATAGTAGTTCATTACATCCGTTTGTCCGTTAGGATTATAACTAAGGCTTGCGGATGAAGTAGCGTAGGGTAAGTAGTCCTTAATTTGTTGTCCAAAGGGATCGTATTCTATATGGGTTACTAGGTCTTTACCAGTAGCAGATTGCTTATGGGCTATTTGTTGAACGGGTCTTCCTAGTCCGTCGTAGTAAGTAACTTGTGTATTGGCAACGGTTACATCTGGTGTAGCTATTGGAGTGGTAGTGGGTTGTTTGTAGGTTTTTACTTTGGTAAAGTTTTGATCAGTATCTTGTGCTAAAGCAAAAACGGGTATAAACGAAAGTAATATAAAGAGTATCTTTTTATCCATGCTATTGTACTTTGTTTTTTGGAATTTATGAATCTTCAATTTCATCTTGTTTCAATTTTGTGGGACAAAGGTTTTTCTGCTAATTAGGTAGCTATAATTGGGCGTGAGCTCAGCATCGTACAAAAATCCAGCCTGTTTGTTTCCATGGTTTTCCCAAAAGAACATCTCGGGCGGACAGTAACACATGGCTTAACAGCATGGCCTGCAACCATATACGGGCTATGGCATTTATTAAGGTTAGAGTTTGTTCTGTGGCAAATCTATTAATAGTGGAGATAAAATAACACCGTATTTCTACGTGTTTTTACTTTATTGTTCTATAAATATTGTAATATAATCCTACAATAATACTAATTTTTTGTAAAATATTAACAATACTTTCTGCTTTTTTTTATTAAACCCAATAGGATACTGATAGAAATTTGGGTAAATAATAGTTTTCAAAAGAACAGCTTCCCCAAAAAATGGAGAAAAAATACAGCAGAGATATGCAATACTTAAAAAAAAAGTCCAAACGCTTAAGGCATAAGATTGAATACAAAACAATAAGCTCGTTTATGGACAAAAAAAGCATTGAGTAGCCTATAGTAGAACTGTTATGACCAAAATATTTCTTATATTTAATTGGGCTGTTTTAGTAGCCAATCATCTATACAATTTAAATTGTTGATAAAATTTGTTTAATATTGGGCAAAATTTATTCGCTTGAGTTTAAAACACTAAAGGGGATATTCATTGATAATCAAATAACTTACGCCATTTTTGGTTTATATAATGTCAGAAACGCAAACATCTAGCGAAAAGTTACTGCTCCAACAGTTAATTGCGGGTAATGAAAAAGCGTTTCTAACTATTTTCAATACTTACAGAAAGGAAGTTTATGCCTATAGCTTAAGTATCTTAAAGTCACAAATCTATGCAGAAGAGATTGTTCAGGAGGTATTCCTTAAAATTTGGATTAAGTGCAAAGATCTGGATCAATCATTGGCACTAAAACCTTATCTCATTGTCATTACCAAAAACATGTGCTTAAATTTTCTAAAAAAAGCAGCATATGACAATAAAATGCGTGAGGAAATATTCTACCAAAGCCAAAAAACATTTAATCCAATTTATAGTGGGATTCGCGATAAAGAATTAGAGGGCATTCAAAAAGAAGCTCTAGACCTACTGCCGACCCGCCGCAGATTAATTTTCGAAATGTCACGTAACGAAGGTAAAAGTTATAAAGAGATCAGCCAAGAACTGGACATTTCCATCAATACGGTAAAGAGCCAAATGAACAAGGCACTTGAAACCATAAGAACCTTTCTTCTAAAGAACAGTGATATTTCTTTTACACTACTGCTAGTAGCCTTTAAGTGGTTAAAATAACCATATAACCCCAGACGGACTTGAATAATTTTAAAAAAATTAATTTTTTTAAAATTATTTTACTTATACCAAACTTGATTTAAAATATTGAATTACAAGTGTTTAAATATTAACATTCCTTATGTTTTCTTAACCTGATGATAAAAAAATAACTTTTGGATAACACAAAAATGATACTCAATGGTTGTTTATATAGATACCGATAATTTAGACACGAATGAATCAAGCATCCGATATCCAAAAACTTCTGAAAAAGTTTGTTAAAAATGATTGTACGCAAGAAGAAATAGAGACAATCATCAATTATGTTAAGCAAGCAGAAGGGACAAACGACTTGCCTAACTTCACAGAGGTACTGCAGCAATTTGAAGAAATTCCAGATATGGAACAACAGCGGGCACAAAAGATGTACCACGACATATTAACAACCGCAAAGCGTAAAAAACCAACGGTTCCTACCAAAAAAGTGTGGCGTTATGCAGCGGCAATTCTTGTCATGGCCTTAACATCCACCTACTTTTTAAGAAACAACATATTCAACAACGCAAGCCCCACTCCCACAATCGTAAACAGCACCATACAGTCTGGTACGGACAAAGCGACCCTAACACTCGAAACAGGTGAAACTGTAACACTGGTAAAGGGCACGACCTACCAAACCCCAAACGCCAACAGTAACGGCGAAGAAATCGTATATAATGCCCTTAATAGCACTTCCTCAGAATTAGTCTATAATTATTTATCGGTACCAAGAGGCGGGCAGTTTGCCCTAAAGCTGTCCGATGGTACCAAAGTATGGCTCAATTCCGAATCACAATTAAAATACCCAGTAAGCTTTACCAAAGGCGAAAGCCGTCAGGTAGAGCTTGTTTATGGCGAGGCCTTTTTTGAGGTGTCACCAAGTAGCGAACATAAGGGCGCAAACTTTAAAGTAATACACAACCAACAGGAGGTACAGGTTTTGGGTACCGAGTTCAATATCAAAGCCTATAAAGACGAATCCAATGTATATACCACACTAGCCAAAGGCAAAGTGGCAATAAACTATCTGGGCAAAATCCAAAATTTAATACCGGGACAACAGTCTAATGTAAACATGCTCACCAATACCTTAACCGTTTCAACCGTAAACGTAAAAACAGAGGTGTCCTGGAAAGATGGTGTATTCAGTTTTAAAGAAAAATCATTGAAGGAAATCATGGTATCACTCTCGCGCTGGTATGATGTAGAGGTCGTGTTCCAAAACAAATCCCTAGAAACGGTCAAGTTCAATGGAGTACTGAGAAAGCACCAAAACATCGAAGAAATTTTAGCTGTCATTATGTCCAGTTCCATCAACAACTATGAAATAAACAATAAAACAATCATATTAAAGTAAACATCACACCATTCAAGGAACCTTTCCTTGACAATAATAAACCTAAACCGTAAAAATGCCTATGTAAAAAACAACACAACAAAAAAAGGGAACAATGTCCAAACCCGCAAAAGTTCTAGAACGCTGTCCCCTATAATATCGATTAATCAATTAAAAAGTTTAACTAACTAATACATTACAAATTTATGCAAATTAAATTAACCAATGCTGCTTTTCTATTTAGAAAAAGGCTCCTAATGGTCATGATGAAAACATTCATTTTCCTGTGCTGTGCAACAGTGTTTAGCTTTACGCCTAATAATGTATTGTCCCAAAATTCTAAAATCAAAATAGATCAGGATAAAACATTGACCGTAGACCAGGTGTTTGATCTCATCATGAACCAAACAGACTATAACTTCATTTACGAAGTTGACTTATTTAAGGATTTCCCCACTATACAAGTAAAGAAGGGAACCATCAGTACAAATACGCTATTACAAAAAAGTCTGTCTTTTAAGGACTTAAACATTATAGTGACCAAAGACAATACTATAATTGTTAAAGAGAAATCGTTTACTGATAAGCTACAACAGCGTAAGGTATCTGGTAGGGTTGTGGATGAAGCAGGGTTGCCCGTTCCCGGTGTTACCGTATTGATAAAAGGAACAAATATAGGTGTTGCTACCGATTTTGACGGCTCCTACACCATCATCGTCCCAAACTCGGAGAACCTACTGGTGTTTTCTGCTTTAGGGCTTGCCACACAAGAGATTATGGTCGGTAACCAAACCGTGATTAATGTGACACTTAAGGAACAGGTGGATGAATTGGGGGAAGTGACCCTGAGTTTTAATACGGGATACCAGCAATTGCCCAAGGAAAGGGCAACGGGAAGTTTTGTCCACATTAACAATGATTTATTAAATCGTAGCGTCAGTACAAATATTTTGGATCGGTTAGAAGGGATAACAAGTGGCTTAATCTTTAATAAAAACCGTCCTACAGACCTTCCTAATAACTCAAAAATTACCATACGTGGGAGAAGTACTTTATTTGCTAATGCTGATCCATTAATTGTTGTAGATAATTTTCCGTATGAGGGAGACCTTAATAATATTAATCCGAACGATATTGAAAGTTTTACGGTTCTCAAAGATGCAGCAGCAGCTTCACTTTGGGGAGCTAGAAGTGGGAATGGGGTGATTATTATTACAACCAAAAAAGGTCATATAAATAAAAAACCTAAAGTAAATTTAAACATAAATACAACAATTACTGAAAAGCCAAATCTCTATTATTCACCTCAAATAAGTTCGGCAGATTATATAGATGCAGAACAATTTCTTTTTAACAGAGGAACTTATGACACCAATATAAGTAATGGCTATTCACCACTTACGCCTGCAGTAGAGATTTTTCTGGCTAGAAGAAATGGAACAATTTCCAGTTCAGATTCGTTAATTCAAATAGATGTCTTAAAATCGAAGGATTACCGCGATCAGCTTTCAAGATATTTTTACAAGCAAAGCATTAACAGACAGTATCAGGTAAGTTTAAGTGGAGGTAGTTCAAATCAAAAATATTTTGTTTCTGCCGGATATGATAAAAATGAAGGTAGTGAAATAGGTAATAATTATAGTAGGATAACATTAAATGCCAGTAATACTTATTATCTTTTGAACGATAAACTTGAGTTTTTTTCAAATATTGTTTATACGGATAGTAAGAGTCAGTCATCCAGTTTATTTGTTTCACCTACCCCTTATACTGAAATTGCAGATGTAACAGGAACACCTTTACCGGTAATCAATAATCTTAGATTAGGTTTTGCAGGAAATACCGAAGATGGAAAACTATTGGACTGGTTATATAGGCCTTTGGAAGAACTCAATCAAAGATATAGCTCTCCTGAAACAAAATTGACAGATTACAGGATTAATCTTTCATTATCGTACCATATTATGAAGGGGCTTAAAGCCGAACTACTTTATGGTTATGAAAAGGGAATTAGTGTAACCCAAACACTCAATGAGCAGGACTCATATTATACACGCAATTTAATTAATACTTATACTCAGATTGATCCTATTTCGGGAGCAGTTTTCAACCCTGTCCCGATAGGAGGAATTTTAGATTATAATACTTCAGGTATTAAGTCACAAAATGGCAGGTTTCAGTTATCCTATGATAAAACCTGGGGAGAGCATTCTTTTTTTGGTATTGCCGGTACAGAAATAAGAAGTAACGAAACGGATAATATGTTTAACAGATTTTATGGCTATGACCCAGTTACCATGACTAATAAAAATTCAGTCATAAATTTCGCAGAAAACTATCCTTTTTATTATGGTTTTAGTAGTGGTTCTATTGGGAATAGTAGCGGACAGAGAAATACTACTAATCATTATATTAGCTATTATATGAACGGGACCTATACCTTCAATGATAAGTATATGGCCTCCTTTAGTGCCAGAAGGGATGAATCAAATATTTTTGGTGTATCATCGAATCAAAAAGGAGTGCCTCTTTGGAGTACAGGATTAACATGGGTTGTCAATAGGGAGGGGTTTTATCAATGGAGTTGGATTCCTAAATTGAAATTACGGGCAACGTACGGTTATACGGGAAATGTAAACAATAATCTTTCAGCATATCTTACCACTCAGTCAATTGGTTCTCGAAATTCTTACAACACAAGTTATGCAAGCATTGTTAACCCTCCAAACCCCTCACTTCGATGGGAAAAAATAAGGAATATCAATCTGGGATTAGACTTTTCTGTAAAAAATAACGGACTGACCGGGAGCATTGATGTATGGCAAAAAAAAGGATTAGACTTGATAGGTAACAGCCCTATAGCACCACAAACTGGGATGGTTCTATATACTGGTAATTCTGCAAATACATTGACTAAGGGAATTGATGTTCAGTTGAATAGTGTCAACCTCAACGGCGATTTTAAGTGGTATACTACTCTATTGTATAATTATAGTAACAGTAAAGTAACGGATTACAAAGTTTCCAATGGTACGAACCTAAATGTAGTCTCAGCAAATTACAGAAACCCACTGGAAGGGTATCCGTACTACTCTATTTTTAGTTTTAAATATGCTGGATTGGATTTTCAAGGAAATCCACAAGGTTACTTAGATGGTAATCTAAGTACGGATTATGGGGGTATTGTCAATTCTATAAATAGAGATGAACTTGTTTATAACGGATCTGCAACACCAACCAGCTTTGGAAGTCTGAGAAATAGCTTTAGCTATAAAAATTTTGATTTTTCATTTATCCTCAATTATAAGTTAGGATACTATTTCAGAAGAGTTTCTCTTAAAAATGCTTCGCTTTATTCCATTTTCAATGGAGGTGGTGGTTTCGAATCAAATACGGATTATAATAACAGATGGCAAAAGTCAGGAGATGAATTGATTACTAATGTACCTGCTTTGATATATCCGTATAATAGATCAAGGGATGACCTCTATACTTATTCTAGTGCTTTGGTGGAAAAAGCTGATAATATTCGTTTGCAGGATATAAGACTGGGTTACACCTTTAAAAAATGTCCTAGTTTACCTTTTCAAGAGATGAATGCCTTTGTGTATCTCAATAACTTGGGGATTATTTGGAGAGCGAACAAGTATGGTCTAGACCCTGATTATCCTGCAGGTATTCCTCTTGTCAGAACATTTACGTTTGGTTTAAGTTTTACTTTTTAATTTATGAAAATGAGAATAAATAAATATTTTTCACAAAGACTTTCTTATATCCTGTTCACTCTATTGATTATTTCAGGATGTGATAAAGCTGATTTTTTAGACACAAAACCTAGTTCATCAATTCTTGAGCCGAAAACTATTTCAGATTTTCAACAGCTTCTTGAAGATAATGCCTTTACGATGAATTACACGGGTGCTCTTGCTCAAATGGGAGCTGATGATTACTATGTCAGTGATGCAGATTACGAAACTGCTACTATTACGGAAAGAAACTCTTATATATGGGCTAAGGATATTTATGGAGGGGAAGTAGCCATTCCTGATTGGGATAAATTATATAAGCAGGTTTTTACCGCCAATGTAGTTTTGGATGGTTTGTCTAATAATAAATTAGACGAGACTAGCGATGGATTATATTTAAAAGGTTGGGCTCTCTTTTGCAGAGCTTATGCTTTTTATGACCTCACACGAACTTTCTGTAAACCGTATGATGAAATGACAGCCTCGACTGACTTAGGGATACCATTGAGACTCTCTTCGAATATTGATTATTTGGAGCAACGCGCCTCATTGAAAGAAACATTTGATCAAATTTTTAGTGATTTAATTATTAGTGAAGATTTACTTCCTTCAGAACGGTCGTCATCCAATTTTAATCGTCCAACAAAAATAGCGGTTTTTGCTTTGCTTTCAAGGATTTATCTTGATATGAGGAGGTATGAAGAGGCGGAGATTTATGCGGATAAATGCTTAGAACTTTATGATAACCTGATTGATTATAATAGCGCCAACGTGACTGCTGTTACTCCGTTTTCGAATACAAATGATGAATTGATATTCTTTTCTAGACAAGTACTGAGTTACAGTACGTTTACGATAAACACAGCAAGTACAAAATCTAAGATATCTCCAGAACTATTAAATCTTTATCAGGAAGGGGATCTTCGCAAAGCTTTATATTATCGTGTTTTGTCTGACGGTACCTACGGAAAAAAAAGAGGATATAATGGACCAGGGAATTATCATTTCACAGGATTAGCTACTGATGAAATATATCTAATTAAAGCAGAATGCCTTGCAAGGAAGAATCAAACTGAATTGGCAATGGAATGGTTAAATAAACTATTAATCATGCGTTATGACAGGATTACCATTATTTTTTCAAAACACTGTTTTACAGTATTTTAAGTGATTTTATTTCAGTAGATTCACCTAATTGTACACTAAAGTCAAAAAGAGCTATTTAAAAACAAAATTTATTTGTCTTAGAATATATAAATATATAAATTATATCAATAAATATTTTGTTTGATCGTTCTAAAATTAGTTTACTTTAACTTTTTACTTATTGTTTGCAGTTTTTACTTATAATAATATCAGTTGTTATCAAATTTATCTTTTACGTAAAATCTCAAAAAAAACTTTCTTACATCCGAGTGGTTTGCTTTACAGTGTATGATCATACTATTGAGCTAAAAAATTTCTTGATGTCCTGTGCCAAAAGATTTGGCTGTTCCATGGCTGCGAAATGTCCACCAACTGGCATCTCTGTCCAATGGTGAATGTTGTAACCTCGCTCGATGTATTTTTTGGGGGGGAAGGGATCATCAAAAGGAAACCGTGAAATTCCGACAGGAACTTTTACAAATTCATCTTTAGTAAAGTGCAAAGGTGTTTTACGGCTTTCACCATACAATTGTATGGATGATTGAATTGTTTCAGTGACCCAGTATAAAGTAACGTTCGATAGCAACTCATCCTTCGTAAATATATTTTCAATATCACCTTTACAGTCCGACCAAGCAAAGAATTTTTCAATAATCCAAGCACATAATCCTACCGGTGAATCATTTAATCCATAAGCAAGTGTAATGGGTTTGGTTCTCTGCTGATGGGAATACGCTCCTTCTGAGTCATACCACGCTTCACTTTCTTTTTCGAATCGGATTTCTTCAACCGATAACTCAACCTCCCTGGAAATATAGGGTCTGTAATATCCTTCAATATTATTGAGATGTAAACCAATAACATTATAAGGGTACTGTAATGCGAGGGATGTACTCACCCCTGATCCAAAATCTCCACCATGAGCTCCGAATTTCTCATAGTCTAACTCCTTCATCAATTTTCCCCATAATTCTCCCATTAATTGAATACCAGGTTTTGGTGTTACTTCCTTTTGCGAAAATCCATACCCAAGTAACGAAGGAATGACCAGATCGAATGATAACTCAAAATCACCGGTCAAAAGAGGGATAAGTTTCATCATTCCCATGAATGAATCCGGCCAACCGTGAGTTAAAATCAATGGAATTGATTTTTTACCTTTCCCTTTTATATGCAAGAAATGAATCTTATAACCGTCTATCTCAGCAATGAAATTAGGAAAGTTATTGATTTCATTTTCTGTCTTTCTCCAATCAAACCCGTTAAGCCAGTAATCAACAAGTTCTTTTATATAGAGCAGATCTGTCCCATAGGACCAACCGGGATTTTCATTTACATCAGGCCATCGAGCGTGTTTTAAGCGTACATGTAAGTCATTTAGGACCGAGTCGGGAATTTTGGTTTGATAAGATTTAATTATCATTATTTTTTATTGTTTTCAATTTTACTTTGTTCTTTTTTACTCATAACTGTTTAGAATTTTGAAGCCTTATTCAAAGGTGGTTTAATCTTTTGAGTTCCAAAATTACTTTATGACCAACTATTTTTCAACAATATCAACAAGTAGAGGCCATAAAGTGTTTTCAAACTTCTTTCTAAATATTCCTGTATGCCCTACTTTATAGGAAGTGTATTTTTTCACTTTTATTTTAATTATCTCGTAAGGAGCATTTGGAAAAAATTGCTGCATTGGTGGTACTGTTTTATCATTGGCTATATAATCATCGCTTATATAGAGAGCGGTAATAGGTGTGGTAAATAGATAAAACTTATCGGTATTTAATTTTTGTTGCAAAGTCTTTTTAAAATAGTCTTTATTTAGGCACCATTCTCTCCACTCACCCAATACATTTTTTGGTAAATTTTCACCCCAGCCAATTTTGCTCATTGCACCATATCCATAAAATTTTATCATTACTGGATAAATAACATACCATAAAAAGCAGACTGTTATATTCATGGGAAATGGGAATAGGCCCCAATAACCAACGGCAGCATTAAGAGATATCACTTTTTTTATGTGCTGCTGTTTTTCTAAAAATCCTATTAGTTGTGCTCCTAGACTATGGCCAAACCAAATGATGTTGGTTAACCCTTTTTCCTCAACTAAATAATTTAGAGCGGCATTCATGTCCATAGTTCCCCATTCATGCATGTATGCAAATGACCCCCTTAAGTCATTAGGAGCAGATCCCCCAATTCCTCGGTAATCATATAACAATACATTATACCCGTTTCTCACTAAATATTCTTTAAAATGCCTATAAAATTCTTTTTTAACTCCTGTAGCAGAACTAAGTACTATTGTGCCTATATTTTCTGCAACTGGCGTAGAATACAAAGCACTTAGCTTGTAACCGTCTATAGCTGTAATAATTATACTCATAATAAATTTAATGATAGTTTTCTACTTTAGAGTAACTTCCTTGGCTTCTTTTTCTCAATATTGCCAAGCTATTTCAAGGTATCCACTAGATTTTATACTTTTTAGCAGTTCTTCTTTCGTTTTCTGTATCGGTTATTTTATAGCAATTGTTCAAAATAGCCACCAATTTGATTTTCTCTGTCAATAAAAAGGAGTTCTAAAATCCAATGCCTCTTATTTCCGTTGGGGTCTAATAAAAACATATCATTATGATTTTTGGGGTGAATGTCCAACTCTAAGCTTTTAGGGTCAATTGGCTGTTCATGCGGGAATTTACCTATAATATGCCCCGCGATTTCACCTCCAAATATATATCCATATTCAGCTGCTTTTTCAACAACGTATTGGAATAAATCCGATGATTTTAAAACAGTTTGTTTGTTATACCAATTCTGTGTTTCGTACCAAGCATTTTCAACCGCTCTTTTAATTTTTACTTTGTTGGGATTATTGCCAATAACATAAGTCCTACCTAAGTCGGCTTCAAAGCCATTTATAATTGGGCCAAAATCCAGAATTACAATGTCATCTTCTTGAATAATTTCATTGGGCGGGTTATCTGGATAAATACATAATGTGTTTTTACCTGTTCTAACAATTTTTTTGTGCCAATGGTTTTCAATTCCAAATTTTTCAGAAGCTAATTTGCAAACTTCAAAAGAAAGTTGCGATTCTGATTTACCTGCAGTAATTAAGTTACTTTTTTCTATAGCCTCAAATAAATCAATAGTGATTTTTTCTGCTTTATCTAATTCTTTTTTTATCATTTTAATTTGTTTTCATGGAAATTGTAAAACAAAAGGATTAAAATGATATTAAAGTTAATGTATCTTAACTTGCCGTAATTTTTTCTTTAAAGCACTTAAAAATTGAGTTGTAATACCTAAATATGAGGCAATATCTTTTTGTAAAAATCGCTTTTCAGCATATGGTTTTTTTTGAATAAACAAAAGGTACCTTTCTTCAGCTTCTAAAGATAAAGCCAAATTAATTTGATCTCTTTGTGCAATATAGGCCTTTTGATAAAGTATCCTGAAAAATCTTTCAAACTTCGGTATTTTTTTAAATAATATTTCTAAATTATTCTTGCTTATTTGTAAGACTTCAGAATTTTCAATTGCCTTAATGTAAGATTTTGAGATAGTTTGGGTAAATAGACTATATAAATCATTTGCCCACCATTCTTCAATTAAGAAATCAATAACATGTTCCAATCCGTTTTCATCTATATAGTATGAAATTAAACATCCTTTTGCAATAAACGTATCATATTTGCATATCTCTCCTTCACTTAATAAAAATTCTCCTTTTGCAAGAAATTTGGGTTTTAATAAGGAAATAAACAACTCTGTTTCTTCTTCGGTCAGAGAAATATATTTGGAAACATTATTTATTATAAGATTAAAATTCATACTTTAAGTGTTACATTTTTCTCAATACATCAAAATTTAATTCACTTATTGAAGAATGTTATCCAAAGCTAGTTTTCATTATCCTCTTTTTCAATGCTATCCTGTAGTAATTTAAAAAAAGTCTTTAATTCAGTATTATAATTTGCTTTTCATAAATCTACTAAAAAAAATGAAAACAGTCTAAAAATTCTACCTGTACAAATTATAGTATAACTCAACAGGCCTTGCTTATTTAGCAAATCCCAATTTCATTTTTAATTAATTATTGAATTCAACAATTGGCTTACAACTTCTCCTGAATCAAACGGAGCATTGGCTTGTCCTATGTTTGCTGAAAACGTAATTTTTTCAATTGGTTCATATATTAATAATGATCCATAGAATCCTCCATGACCATAAAACGTTTTGCCTTTTAATTCCAAAGAAAAGATTCCCATACCATAATCATGTCCAAATTTTTTAGTAATAGTGCTATCAATCATTTTATCAAGTGTACTTTTATTTTTGAAAAATTTCAGGTCAAAAAGAGCTTCAATAAACACACCCGTTTCTTTTGTTGTAGAAACTAGACCTCCTCCTCCCCACTCATAGGAAGTGTTTATATTCTTTGTTATATTAATTCTATTTAAAAAAGCATCTATGCGTTTACCATTACCTTTTTTTGGTTCATAATATTCAAAATAGGTAGCATCCATTTTTAAAGGATTTAAAATCCTTTCTCTAATGGCTTCCGGTAAACTTTTCCCTGTGATCTTTTCAATAATAAACCCCAACATCATATAATTGATGTCAGAATAATGATACCCTTCTCCTGGTTTATTAAAAGCTTTTTCATTGAGCTTGTATTTGTAATACCTTTTAATAAACATTTCAGTGGTATATTGTCGCTTTTTATGGAAAAGAACACTGATGTTAAATTTTGTTTCTGCATCAGAAAAAATATCAGCAATTCCAGAAGTATGATGTAATAGCATTTCAATTGTGATATCATCTGCATAAGAAACTCCATTTATTTTATGAATTTCTTTAAACTGAATAAAGGGAGTTTCACCTAAAAAATTTATGACCTTATCGCTGGTTTTCAATTTACCCTCTTCTTCAAGCTGAAGGATAATAGTTGATACAAACGTTTTGGTAATACTGGCAACATTATATTGGTATTGCTCATCAATAGGTGTATCATTTCTTCCAATAGTTCCAACTCCTGTATTGATTTCAAAACCTGTGGTATTATTTTTTGCATAAAGCAGAAAGCTGTGAACTGGTTTTTTCCCTTTATGAATAATATGGGATTTCATAATGGAATCTATCTTTTCTTCTTTTTGTTTAAAGCTTGTTTGGTTAGATAAATTTGACGTTTGAGCAAAACTACATAATTGGATGATGAGTGAAATTAACACACTTGAAATTAAATTTTTCATAACATTTATTTAATTAAAATTTTGAACAAATATACTGTCACAAAAAAATAAAACCTGCCCATTAATTTGTGTTTAATGCTGAAGTGTATTAAATTTTGGGTTGAGATGTACTAAAAGTTTACTATATCTTTTTCGAACCACTTTTTAAATGCGGCAGCTTTTAATCTGCTTAAGATAAGTTCATTTGGAATAGACCCATTACCAATAGTTGAAATGAGTAATTTATTGTTCTCAATCTTTTTAAATGAAGTAATAGAATTGCGGTGTAGGATAAATTTTCTATTAATTCTAAAGAAGTTTTTAACTGGTAATTTTTGTTCCAAATTATCTAATGAACTTTCAATAATATAATTTTTAAAATTAGAATCAATTGCAAAACTTAATCCATCTTCAACATAAAAACCAGCAATTGCATCTATAGATATTTTACTGTTTTTAGCACCAATTTTAACGCTAATACCTTTGTTTTTTAGAGTTTCGAAATTTTGTAATTTTTGTTCTGAATTTTTCCAAATATAATAGTAGTACATACCAATATAAATACCATTTACAGTCAAAATCCAAATAAAGTAAATCCAAATATCGAGATAGTAAAAATTTTGAGGTACCGGTTCATCTTTAACAATGGCATTTAATATCTCGGTAGTAAAAATGATAAAGAATAAACCACCAAGGCTAGTGTAAACAATCTGTAGAAAAAGGCGTTTATATGTAAAATTTTGCAAGGGTTGTCGCAATTCCATTTTTATTATAATGAAACGAATAACCAGCCAAGTTAAATAACCTTGTACGGTATCTATAAATAAAGTGAGAAGGAAATAAGAATTGAAAATGATATTATCATAGGTAATAAAATAATTTATCACATTAATAAGAGGAATTAATATGATAAATAATTTTATATCTTTTTTATTCCAAATAGTCATTTAGATTTTCGTGTTTGTGTTTCAAAAGTTGCGTGATTATGGCGAGAATTTTCCTGTGGAAAATCAGAAGCTACCAAACTAGCAACTTACATTGATTTGGCTAAAAGTAACAATTTCTTATACACGGTGCTAACGCTTGCAATTAATTATTGTTTTGTTATTTTGTGACATATAGGTTTTTACTTTTAAAATACATGCCTTAATTGTGTATGTTTACATTTTAGCGTTTGCTTTTGCAAACATAGAAAGTAAAGCAAGAGGGTAACACGCAGCGCGATGTTACTGGTTCATATTTAATTTAAAATCAGCCATTTAACAATTTTAGATGGTTGATTTTATTTCAGATTTGCGGCAAAACCTCTTGAAACCCCATTTAAATGGCATTTATTTGTGGCAAACCCATAGGATTTCATATGATTTAGTGAATATTGAACCCTTGTAGTGTTTGCCAAATACGTATTATTTGACTTTTACAGTAAATAGTCCCGTAGCCCCTATAAACAGGCCATAATTTACAGTAAAAAACATGTGTCAAATTTGTATTGATCGCTATTGTCGGTTATTGGTGTTTCATAGGTTTAAAAGGGTACGACTCACTGTTTTTTAGTAAAAAAGCTTCGTAGCCCAATGAAATCAAGGAATTTTTTAGTAAAAAATGAATCCTTCCTTTAAATTTCCCAAAAACATTGCATAGTATTAGCTCGATAGATGTTGGGGCTTTTAATGTGCAACAAACATGATAAAACCGTTTTTTTGTTTAAAAACCATACACCTGTTTTCTGTAGTATCCCTGTCGGAAAAAAGAATTATGGATTCACTAATTTATAAAAATCAATTAGACTCTTGAACATTAAATAAGAGAATATGCTGTTCGCATTTAGTGAGTGCCACTACCGACCTCACCTTATGGGTGTACAAGCACCCTCATGACCAAATCGGTCAGTCTATAATAAGTTCAATGCCAGCTTTCTCGGCCTTGTACTTTATTTTTGTCATCAGTTCGTAATAGCTCCAGTTCCTAAGTACAAATTCCTCTTCCTTGGCTATCCCTATCTTGTCCTCCTGATTTAACAATATGAGTGTTCCAGCCTGATGCTTGACACAAAAATCGATAAGTCTTCTGCTATATACATGTATACGATTGGAAACATAATTGCTTTCCGATTGGCTGAGCCTGTCCACCGCCTTCAGTTTTCGTTTGCGTCCTTTGCCCGATCTGGAATAGGTAGCCCCAACCTGAGCCCTTTTATGGGCTGCCTGTATCGCCAGCCTTCTATATAGAAACTCTTCCTTAGTGCCTATACAGAGCCTGTCCTTGCCAATTTTCACGACCAAGGGATATTCCAAGGACAGCGAAGCCTCCGCGATCACTTCCGCTTTGAGGATTTGCCTTTCCTTTTCGATTTCAAATATCGGTAGCCAAAAGATCTTCCCGTCCTTTAATTGGATACGGGAGGTACACAGCTTGGTCTCTCCCTTTATCACCCGCTCCAATAGTACTCTTTTGTCGGTATGGTCGTTTCCCAGATACGTCCGAAAAGGAACCTGGAACAAACGAAAGCAAAAAGCCCTTTTCTCCTCATCATAGGATAATTTGCTTATGCCCTCCAAACTAAATGGAAAGGCCATATCCCTCCTAAAGTTCTTTAGGGAACATTCCCCTTTCCAGTATTTCGGGCTGTTTGTCCTAAAGGAAGTGATCAGGGTATTGTTCAAACTGGACAGTATGTTTGTGGGGATCTCACCTTTAAAGCGATCCGATACCATACGATAGGTGGTATTGATACGGGAGCGTTGCAGGATGCCGTCCTCATCTTTTTTTTCATCAGCCAGTTTATACTTTATTCCCTCTGACAGATAAAAGAAATCCTTGATCATCTCCTGTACGTAAAGATGGGAAACGATAAGGTTGGCAGCCCTGAAACATCGGTTCTGCCACTGGTAAAGTTTGTCCAAGGCCTCCTTACGTTCTTCTTGTGTAGGAAGGTCGACCAATAACTGGATCTTTCGGGTGAGTTTGAGCGTTGGCTTTTCCATATCAAGCGGATTCCAGTTGCTGTTCATGTTTCTGCTGCATGAGTCTATAGGCTATCATGAATTCATGGTGTACTTCCTTTGTGGACAGGTTAAGTTCTTTGGCTATGGAGGTAAAGGAATATTTCATTTCACATCGGAGCATCAGTACTTTTGCCTGTTCCTTTGTCATAATATCTTGACCTTTAATTTCATCAATGGGCTTCTGTCTTGTTTCAATCCTGTTTCCTTGGTTAACGATCGTTTTGATGTCTTCAATAGCCCGCTTTACTTCGATACTGGTCTCGGTAATGCTTGTTCCCATCACCTCGGCAATGGCCTTGTATTGAAAGCCATATTTCAAACAGACATCAATCAAATGCCTTCTCTCTGCATTCAATAGGGGCAATACACTTTTGATATGGTCGAAGGCTTTTTGTTCCGTTTCCTGATGGCGTAGAATTTCAGAATCCTTTATTGGGTCATATCCTACCATATAGTCCTGGTAATTCTCGTAATTTTCTATTGAATTGACTTTCCTAAAAAACTTGTTCTTTGGTCTGGTATAATGGGAAATACATTCCCTTTTCATCACAAACCTTAGGAAAAAGAAGATATGCTTGGGGGTTTCTATCCTGTCCCTGTGAACCCATAGTTTTAAGAAGGTGTCCTGAACCAAGGATTCTATGACAAAATGATCTTTGAGCATGCTCTTGCCCACCCAAAAGATACGTCTGCTGTACTTGGCATGGATATGCTCCAAAGCAGTGGGATCGCCTTTTTTTAATAGTTCGAAATGATACTGTGACATAAGGGATCGCTTTTAAGTTGGTGACACCTGTCACCAAGGTTAAATCGGGTTTATCTAAAGCGAGTCCTTTATAAAGTAAAGAGAAGATGGCTTTGAGAAACGTTGAGAAGAATGCTTTTTTGCCAAACAAAAAAGGCGTGGATACTCAACTTATCACATTGAGGTACTGGTATACCGTGCAACGATAAGAGAGTCCACGCCCGGGGTCGTGAACATCCTTGCTTATCATCTCGTTGCTAAAAATTACCAGTTTTCAATGTGAGATTCAAAGCGAATGCTCCTAATATTTTAATTTAAGAAGTTTCGCAAATTTAACCACTATTTCTAAATAGTAGGGGTAAATATATAAAAATATAATCACATACATGTAATTGTGTTTGACTTTTTTTCTAGCTCCCTTTGATTGTATATGAAAAAAATTAAAAATAAAGAACTTCTGTCCAGTATCTCGCTAGTTCTAAAAGAGCTTCGAGCTAAAAACGAACTTACCCAACAAATGGTTAAGGATGATACAGGTATACATATTGGAAGAATTGAAACAACAAAGCACGATCCTTCTTCAAGTACAATTTTTGAGCTATGTAAATATTTTAAAATTCCACTTTCAGAATTTTATAGAAGAATGGAAGAGGTTAATACAAGTTTAAAGATAACAAAATAGAAAAAAAATACATTGCTAGCCCTCCAAGATTGGCTCATTCTTGTTTATTCCTCTGCGTCACACAATAAAAATTGATGTTTAAGAGAGTAAGAGCAACCGTTTTTAAAGTCGTGGATTTAGAGGCTGCATAGTGCAAGGAGAATCCACAAGTTTAAAAATACAGCAAGCTCGCCCAAAGCGAGTGCGGTAGCTATTTTAAGTACAAGCTTAAAAATTCTTTTTTTGGTTATCTACAAGATTGTTACAATTTTTGGCTCTATTTATAAGGGTTTTCAAAGCATTTGTTACAATTTCTGTTTCTGTGCAATTCACCTAAGCTTTCGACATGTAACTGTTTATGAGGTTTTGCATGGCAAAACGGTCAGTAGCGTCGCTTTAGCGCGCTACCCTCTTGCTATTCCCCTTTACTATTCCCCTTTACTATTCCCCTTTAGTTTTGTAAACACACTTTAATAAATTAGACTTTTTTTTTATAAAATTTATATCTTTATTTAATATAAAATAAAAATTGTTTATTTTTAGATACCTTAAAAGGGCAATTTGGTAAATCATACTCAAACAGTAATATTTAAAGTGTTGTATTATGGTGATTTATGAGATCAAATGATTAACTTCTATCAATAATATTTAACTATAAATATTGATAAGAGCAAATTTTAGTGAAAGAAAAAAGATAAACAAACCATATGGAAGGGAAAATCATTGTTACGGAAATGAATCAGCAGAGCGTGTTAATGGAATACTTAAAGACTACTTTTATAAACAGAACTTACACGAAAAGAACTATAAAAATCGTAGTTAATTTTGCACGATCAAATGAGATTACACTTATTTTAGGCTATTAATCTCATAATATAAAATAATTGGCCATCCAGATAGCTGAGAAACTAATAATGTAAATTAATTTTTAGCCTATATCCCTTTTCTCGATAGTGATAGTTTAACTACTTATTGAAGCTATTTTTATTTTTGACATTTTCAATAATTAACAGATTATCTTGGGCTAGCAAATCACATATAGAAAAATATGACAGATAATTTAAGGAGTTTATTGTATAAGAGAATAACAGTACTGAGTGAAATATCAGAATCGAGTCTGGATAAATTTTTTGAAATTGCTATTCACCGGCACCTGGCAAAAGGTGAACTTGTTTTAAAGAAAGGTCAGATTTGCAAAACTGTTGTTTTCGTTGAAAAAGGATATTTACGAACTTTCATTGAAAAAGACGGAAAAGAAATAAATTCATTATTTAGTTTTGAGGGCTGCTTTACCACAAACCTGAAAAGTTTGCGTACTTCAACTGCTTCAGAAACAACTATACAGGCAGGAGAACCATCCACTATTTATGAATTTGACAAAGATGCTCTTCTGGAACTTTATAAGGTATGGCCGGAGATAGAATTATTCGGAAAAAAACTATTAGAGCAGCTTTTAATTGCCCAGGAAGAACATCTCAATTTATTTAAAATTTACTCGCCGGCGGAACGCTATCAGTATTTACTGGTAAATAAACCCGAAATATTTCAACGGATAAGTCTTTCGCAGCTCTCATCTTATCTGGGTATTGCTCGGGAAACATTAAGCAGAATTAGAAAAGCGGAATGTAAAATTTTGTGACAATTATCACAGGTAAAATCAATCTCTAACATTGACCTTTGCAATTCATTTATACGAAAAATAAAAATGAATTCAGAAAACAAATAGAGTATTAACAAATAGAATAAAATTCGAAATGGATAAAAAAACTGGACGGAAAATCAATTTTTTAATGGCTTATGCTGCCGTAAGTACAATTATTATTGCCTATACCGTATTTAGAAGTTTTACATCAGGTGATATTAAGAAATTTGATGAAATAGAAGTAAAAAAAATAACTGTTGTTGGCGAAAATAATTTACCACGAATTGTCCTAAGCAATGAAACCAGACAAGATCCGGGGCGCATGAATAGTAAAGAAATGGACAAAAGAGAAAGACCTGCAGGAATAATATTTTTCAATGACCAGGGAGATGAATGTGGGGGTATCATCCATCAGACAAAAATTAAAGGCGGGAAAATAATTTCAGGTATGTCATTTACAATGGATAATTATAAAGACGACCAGGTTATACAGATATTAAATGATGAGTATTATGCTGATGGAGATGCTTCTATCGAAAGGGGAATCAGTATCAATCAATATCCCGTAGGAACTAACATAGAGGAAAGGAATAAAAAAATAGCGAAAATAAATAAGATTAAGAATGAAAAAGAAAGAACATCGGAACTAAACAAATTATGGGAAAAAGAAGGACCAGTAAACAGACTATTCATGGGGCGAACAAGAGGTAATAGTTCCGGGTTATTTTTAGCAGGTCCGGATGGAAAGCCTAAGATGATGATTTATGTTGACGAAAAAGGAAACCCGAAAATTCAGACTTTTAATGACAAGGGTGAGATTAAGGATTTTATTGAAAACAAATAATACAAACGATCAATGTTTCATACAGGCGACCGAAAACTTTATTGTAATGAAGGCAAATAGTATAACCAAACATTCCTTATTTTATCGAAGTGTTTATACGGAAATTATCATAAATGCAAAAAAGGAAAAGGTATGGCAGACATTAACTGATTTTAATGAAATGCCAAAATGGAGTCGGACCATGCAACGGATTGAGGGTGAACTATTGGAAAATAGCGAGGTTATTCTGCATTATTTTTTTCAGGGAAGAGTGAAGTATTTTAATGTGAAACTTATTGAGGTGGAAAAGGGGACTCAATTCGGCTGGTCGGAAAAACATTTCCCAATGGCAAAAGATAAGCATATATTTAGGGTAGAGGCCCTAAATGAAAATACCTCTAGGTTCATACAGACTGATCAGATAAAGGGAATTTCTGCTTTATTTATCGGGTATGCGATTACCAGGTATATGCTGAAAAGTTTTGCCGGTTTTAATGAATCTCTGAAAGAGATTGCAGAAGGCCACAACCAATAAATATTCCCCTGTTGCAATAACTTAACTTTAACACAAGAATAATATCAGGCTTTTTTGCCTTCAAACATTTTTGAGTGCAAAATGAAAGAAAAATCAGAAAACCATGGCTGCACGATGTTCTTGTTTCATCTGCAGTTCAATATGGGTGGTGTTCAAATCTATTATATATTGCCGGGTTTGGGGCACATTGAGGAACCTTCGCCGTTTTCCTGACTTACAGGAAGAGTCATTAATAACAACCCAAACGCCCGCTTAAACTAACAAACAAAGTGTATGATAAAGAGTTTTAAAGTTAACATTGAACAAAAAATTCTGGACGACTTAAAATTAAGAATTGAAAACACAAGGTGGCCCGATGAAATAACTGGTTCCGATTGGGCTTTTGGCGCTGGGTTAAGTTATATGAAAGAACTGACCGATTATTGGCGCAAAGAGTTTGATTGGCGGAAAACTGAAGCTGAGATTAATCGATACGAAAATTTTGTAGCGACCATCGATGGATACGAAGTTCATTTCATGCACATTAAGGGTAAAGGAGTAAAATCTGTCCCGATTATTATAACCCACGGATGGCCCGGGTCTTTCCTTGAAATGATGAAGCTAATCCCTCTGTTAACTGAGAATGAAAACTGTTCCTTTGATGTCGTAATTCCGTCGATGTTGGGATTCGGATTTTCACAAAAACTAAATCAGTCGGGATGTAATGTTTCATTCATGGCAGATTTATGGTACAAGCTTATGCAGGAATTGGGATACCGGAAATTTGGGGTTCAGGGAGGTGACTTTGGTGCCGGAGTGTCTGCATTTATTGCTTTAAAATATCCGGAAGCTGTTCTTGGGATGCACCTTAATTATATTCCGGGTAATTATCGTCCTGAATTAAAGGACGGTGAATTTTTTACTGAAGAGGAGAACCGCTATTTGAAATCGGAAGAAGATTGGTATTTTAGGGAAGGAGGGTACTCACTTCAGCAAAATACCAAACCACTGACACTTGCTTATGGACTGAGTGATTCGCCTATAGGTTTGTGTGCCTGGATAATTGAAAAAATGGTTGGATGGGCCGATTGTAGTGGTAACATTGAGAATGTTTTTACAAAAGATGAACTGTTGTCTAATGTAATGCTTTATTGGGTAACTGAAACCATACATTCTTCTATCCGCTTATATGGCGAAAACAAAAAAGTTCCGCTGAGATTAGGGGAGAAATCTTTTATTAATACTCCGGTAGGAATAGCCCGTTTCCGTTTCGAAGAACCATTTCCTCCAAGAAAATATATAGAAAGAGGGTTTAATATTGAACACTGGTCCGAATTTTCCGAAGGAGGACATTTTCCTGCTACAGAAAAACCTGAAATGTTAGCAGGGGACATATGCAATTTCTTTGGAAGGATTTTAAAAGGAGAATAGAATGAAACTTAAAAGAGATGAAGTCATAAAGCTGGAACTTCAGCTAATTGATGCAATTAAATCGGGAGATACAGTATTTATTGAAAAGGTATTGCACGACGACCTGCTATTCTTAGCTCCCAACGGTCAGGTTATTACAAAGAAAATGGATTTGGCTTCACACCATTCAGGCGAGATGATTGTTGAACATCTCATTGCTGAGTTTGAAGACTTCAAAATTGTTGATGACACAGCAATTTCCATTGTTGTTTATGATACCAAAGGTACGATGCTGGGAAGCCCTATTCATGGACAATTTCGATATATAAGGAACTGGAAACTTTTTGCTGACGGCATTAAAGTGATAAGCGGTGCTTGTTTAAAAGTTTCATAGAACAAGGTAATAAAACATTTGACTTCGTTATAACGAAGTTAGCGGTTATAAACTGAAAGAAAATGAAAAATAACAGGAAAATAATCCTATACATAGCGACAAGTTTGGATGGCTATATTGCCAAGCCAAATGACGATTTGAATTTTTTATCAATTGTACAACAGGAAGGTGAAGATTATGGTTACGCTGATTTTGTAAAATCGGTAGATACTGTGATCCTTGGCAGAAAGACTTATGACTGGGTAATGAAGCAAGTCCCAGATTTTCCCCATGCAGACAAAGATACATACATCATTACTCGGATGCAACGATCAAGCATAAACAAGACAAATTTTTATACAGGAGATCTTAATGAACTTGTTCTTAGGCTTAAAAATGAACAAGGAAAAAACATCTTCATTGACGGAGGATCGGAAATTGTAAACGAACTTTTAAAGCAAAAACTAATTGACGAATTTATTATTTCTGTAATTCCAATTTTGGTTGGTAACGGAACACGACTTTTTAAAGATGGACGACCTGAACAAAAATTAAAACTTGTTGACATTAGGAAATTTGAAACTGGATTAGCTCAATTTCATTATAAATGCACAGACAATTAAGAAATGTTATGATGGACTAGAAAAGCCGAACCGCTAATAGGCGGTATAGCCAATTAGGGCTTCAGTGGTATGTGAAAGGTTGAGCCCATTTCAACGTTTCGTGTAACTTTATAGGAAATCGCCCGCTCTCCCTTACTGGCCATACAGTCAACGCTATCGACAAATAAATACAAAAAGAAGACAAAACATGGATGCACAAAAATTTGCTAAAAAATGGATAGAAGCCTGGAATTCGCATAATCTGGATGCTATTCTTGACCATTATTCCTGCGATATTGAAATTACTACTCCCATGATAAAAATGGCTGCAGGGATTGAAAGCGGATCTTTAAAAGGAAAAGAATCAGTGGCAGCCTATTGGAGCAAGGCACTTGTTAAACTCCCTGACTTACAGTTTGAACTTCTTGAAGTTACAGTCGGAGTTGATTCGGTGGCACTGTATTATAAATCAGTTATGAATAAAAGGGCAATTGAAGTGATGTTTTTTGATGCCGGAGGAAAAGTAAACCGGATGTATGCTCTTTATACTGAATAAAAAAACAGCAACCCGGTAATTATTAAAAAATATAACTATGGAAAATTTTTATGATATAGTCGTAAATACGGCTCATTTCAAAAAAATTGAGTTGGACGAGATAACTATAGTGGAATATATTTGCCCAATTCAGGTACCCCTACTTCCAGTTTGGACTCCTCATGATTATGTTGTTCATGTCTTAAGCGGCAAGAAAACGTGGAAAACCAGTTTAGGTAGTACGACCTTGCAGAAATGCGACACCGCCTATATAAAAAAAGGAGGTCATATTGTTGAACAGGATTTTACTGAGAATTTTTGTTTGCTCGTCTTTTTTCTAAAAGATGAATTTAAATCCATGTTATCTGTTGAAGTACTTTACGACGTAATTAATAAACAGAATTTTCCCAGCGATAATATCTTATATAAGCTATCCAATAATCCTTCCATTATTGGGTATTTCGAATCCGTCTTTTCATATTTTCAGATGTTACCTACTCCATCAGAACATATTCTGCGCCTAAAATTTCAGGAGTTGGTGCATGTTTTAGCTTCTGAAAAATACAATCATGATGCAATCGGTCAGATAATCTCATCGAACCATCATACACTAACTAATTTGAAAAAGATCATGATAGAGAACTATATTTATAATCTATCTTTAGATGATTTTGCTAAACTATGTAACCGTAGCCTGTCCTCTTTTAAAAGAGACTTTAAGCAATGTTTTCATACTTCTCCCGGAAAATGGCTCACCGAGACAAGAATAAAGCAAGCTTCTTCACTTCTAGCTAATACCAACAACCCTATTACTCAAGTTGCTTTTGAATGCGGATTCGAAAATTTGTCTCATTTTAGTAAATTATTTAAATTAAAAATGAATATCACTCCCAAAGAATACCGGAAAAAATTCAATTTGAACCAAACAGAATAATAGTTGAACGTTTAAACAAAACTCAGTAAATGCCTAGATGATAAATTTGTATCATAATTTGTAACTAAAAAGAATTTTTATGAAAACAGACCTTAAATCATTAATGGAGAGTGCAAACGCTGTTGTTAAATCTTGTACTGTAGCTGAAGCACGTGAAAAAGTGGGCAACGATGAATTTGTATTTATCGATGTTCGAGAAAAACAAGAAATGGAGGTGGATGGGCATGTTCCAGGTTCAGTTCTTGTTCCCCGGGGAATGTTAGAATTTATGCTGGATAAAAACAGTCTCTATTATAACCCTATTTTTGATTCGCCGAAAACATTCATCTTCTATTGCAAAAGTGGGGGTCGTTCTGTTTTAGCTGCTCATCGTGCCATTCAGATGGGTTTGCAAAATGTAATGAATATGCAAGGTGGTTTTACAGCCTGGTCAGCTTCATAAGTAAGAATTGCTTGTTTTTAACCCCTGATAGGAATAAAATTCCTTTTACAGGGGTTTTTGTTTCTTCAGGCTTATCAAACACAAATACATATAAAATCAATAAACTACTGCAGTTTAATGCGATTGTGTTTGAACTTAACTGATTTTTCATCAATGTAATAGTCAATACTCAATCTTCCAACGCTATCAGCTATTCAAAGGATTTAAAAAGCTATGGACAAAAATCAATTGATTTTGTAATGAAGTTCTGAAAAAACGATTAATTTTTTTGATGGTGCTTTATGTTCTAATATAAAACAAACGGGTTCTCCACATAATATTTTCTTCAATATATTTTGTTGATAAATCATTAAATCTCAAATTAATTGACATTTTTTGTGTTTGTTTAAATTAATTTATTTAATTTTGACCAATCGTTTATTTTAAAATATGAGTCCAAGAAC
>TARA_R110002033_G_scaffold170978_1_pt1 | contig 29454 bp, 23 predicted proteins | sample TARA_R110002033 | Tara Oceans TARA_R110002033 (sample SAMEA4397051) | marine metagenome | biome: Polar Biome; feature: [SRF] surface water layer (ENVO:00010504); material: water (ENVO:00002006), including particulate matter (ENVO:01000060) such as... | depth 5 m
AACGGGTTGCAGCTTTCAGGGTGGTGGACAGATGAATCCGATGACGGGAATGAGGGCGCATTTCAGACCGGCGGGAATTGGGCCGGTTGCTGACCGTCGGCTTTCGCGGGGCATGGCGCAAAAACAGCCGTATCATTTGGACGACCCGTATCAAGCCTGCGCTTGCAAACTCACTTATTAAAGTCGCCAAGGCCCTAATCTGTTTTTGGCCGAAAGAATCTGCGTGACCTCTCATCCACCAACTGGCAGGCAGTACAGATGTCGTTTGTCTGGAAAATCATCCGCATTATGGGGCTTTACGTCGGCACTTTCTTTGTTTGCGTAATAATCGCGGCAATAGCATTGGACAGTCTACCCGATGCGCTCGAAGCTCTGTTCGTTCTTCTTGCACCCATCGCTTTTGTCTGGTGGTTTGAAAAGCGTCGCAATGCGCGGATGGCTGAAAAGAGCGGCCCTGAAAAGGCATCCCCTATCCCGTCGTCGAGCAAAGTTGGACGGGCAACGAATCCGAGACCGGATAAGTCAGGTCAGTTTCGACCCGACTTTGGAAGAGTTGGGCAAATAGCAGCGGAGGCTGTGCGGCGATCCACCGAACTGCGGCAGCAGTTGGATCGGGGAGAGGGGCTTTCGCCTCAAGCAGAAGGGCGCCGTCAAACTTCTTCGGCAAAACCGCAAGGGCGTCACCAAGGATGGGTGCCTAAGGGCCAGTCAGTAACTATCGCAAGTCGCACGATCGATGGGATGGTCTATGTTGGCACACCACCACGCATTGGGTCATCCTCCTATGGCGAGAGGTGTCGAGCCTACATCGATCCATCCTTATCTGTAGCACCGGTCGGGTCGGACAAGAACGGCGACAATATGCCATATTGGCCGGGCTATACGAGCATCCCTGCTGTTTGCAGAACCACCTATCTTGATTGGCTGGCAGGCGGTCGCCAGGACGGTACGATTAACCCAGGCTACATGTTCCTGTTCTTCTATGGCTTGGAGCGACGGTTTTTGGTCGATGACGCGCCAGAAAGCGAAAAACGCGACATCCTTGTCGAGGTGGTGCGGCTAAAGGAATTGTTCAGCAAAAATCACTCCGCCCAACGCTATCTTGGAGAATTCATCGATCTAGCGAGTATCATTGTAGACGATGCAGATTTCAAGAAGCCCATCTACAAAAACTGGGGCTGGGAACTGCCACTAACTTTGAAGGTCGCATTAGGCGGAGCGATTACTAACGACATGCCAATTGACGCAGATTGGCTTCTGAGCTGGTTCATGTGTCACAACGAAAAGCGCCTTCGTACACCAGCTACACGCTGCGAGAACGAATTCATGTCATTGTTCAGACATAAATTTGTAATTCGCTATCCCAACGACCTCACGGTGTCGAAACCGAGAAAACACCTAGAATACAGTTACAGGGCCGCGTCAGGTGAGTTTGATGGAGACATTCCAATCTCTGCAAACGGCAAGCCTGTGCTCGACATCTCTGGCTTACGCAAACCAGTCGAGATAGCTCAAAAGATCGCAGATGAAGCAATGGATGAACTCGATAAGTTCAGCCGTTATCTGGGTCGCAATCCGGACGGCAGAGGAACCATGGAAGCCCAAGCATTGCTTCCCGCTGAGCTTTGGCGCCTTTTCCCTTCAGACGAGTTGGAAGAACTCAAGGGATGGGCGCGCGAGCAAGTCGCAGCTGGCGGCCTTGTTCCGGCAGTGGATGTGATCTCGCGCCTAGAAGGAAGATCCCCAGAGAAGCTTGGCAAACGACAGTTGACCGGCGCTGCAGATGCACTCGCCCGGATCGGCTTCGGCATGGCTCCCGACCCGAGATTCTCGATGCGTGGGCCGAAGATCGACGAGCCGGTCGTGATTTTTGAACTAGGTGAAATAGTCGAGCAACTTGAGGATGTCTCCCCGGCTTATCGATCAGAGTTGTTCGAATTGGCACTTGCGACTTTCGTGGCGCATGCGGATAGTAAAATTGTGGAAGCAGAACGTAGAGCACTCGGTGAAAAAATCGAAGCTGCTACGGGTCTGACTAAGCTGGAGCAAAAGCGTCTCCAAGCCAATCTCGAATGGTTTCTTGATATCCCGCCCGACATGTCGTGGCTGCGCAGCAGGCTGAAAGACTCGGACGCGGAACATCAGCTCGCTTTGCGCGCGGCGGTTGTGGCTATTGCCCATGCTGACAGTGTCATTCAGCCTGAAGAGGTAGCCTGCATCGAGAATATCTACAAGGCATTGGGGATCGACGCCGGGCTTGTCTATGCTGACCTCCATGCCGGCGACGTGCCAAGCGGGCCTGTCCGCGTCAAAGCCGCCGAAGCGGAAGCACCAGGCGAACAAATACCCGATAAGCCGAAGGTCAAAGCCGCTTCGCTCGATGCGGCGCGCATTGCCGCAATCCGAAATGACACCGAACGCGTTTCAAGCGTACTTGGAGAGATTTTCTCGACCGACGATGATATGAGCGATAAGTCCATCGAAGCGCATGCTCTGCCTTCAGCAATGGCTGGACTCGATCCGAAGCACGCGATGCTTGTGGAGCAGATAATCCAGCGCGAACATTGGACTGAAGAAGAGTTTGACAAGATCGCGGGAACGCAAGGGCTTATGCCGTCTGGCGCACTGGAGGCAATCAACGAATGGGCTTTCGAAAAATTCGATGAAGCCTTGCTCGATGAGTATGAAGGTTATGACTTGTCGCCGGACATCGCGAATGCGTTGAGGGCCGAGATTGTGAAGGGGGATTAACTTATGTCGAGATTAAAACCGCGCGAAAGAGACGCCATCGTTCAGGCGCTGCGAGCCGGTGTGGTTCCCAAATTGGGGCTGCGGCACATTCAGGTAGGGCGTGCTCGCGAGATTGAGGAACTCGTCAAGGATATGGACTGGATCGCCGATGGCGGATCGGCAATTCGATTCATCATCGGCGAGTATGGTTCTGGCAAGACCTTCTTCATGAACCTGATCCGTCTTGTGGCTCTCGAAAAGGGGCTGGTCGTAATGTTTGCCGACCTTGCCCCTGATCGGCGCATCCATGCGACCGGCGGACAAGCGCGCGGCCTCTATGCGGAAATGGCGCGAAATCTCGCCACCCGAACCAAGCCCGATGGCGGTGCATTGTCGAATGTTGTCGAGCGGTTTGTCAGCCAGGCCCACCACGACGCCGAAGCGCAAGAACAATCTACCGACGAAGTCATTCGCCAGCGCCTTGCCCATTTCGAAGAACTGACCGGCGGCTTCGACTTCGCGCAAGTGATCCGCCGGTATTGGGAGGGACACGAAACCGGTGATGAGGAACTGAAATCCGCGGCCGTCAGATGGCTGCGCGGCGAATTTGCAACCAAGACCGATGCTCGCAAGGTTCTCGGTGTTCGCACCATCGTCAATGACGCGAGCGTGTACGATCACCTCAAGCTGATGTCGGCATTCGTGTGTGAAGCGGGCTACAAGGGCCTGCTCGTTGGCCTCGATGAGATGGTCAACCTATACAAACTGACTTCATCGCAAGCGCGCAATGCCAACTACGAGCAAATCTTACGCATTCTGAACGACGTTCTGCAAGGAAGTGCGGAGAATCTCGGTTTCCTCATGGGGGGAACGCCGGAATTCCTTATGAATACGCGGCGCGGCCTCTACAGCTATGAAGCCCTCCAGTCTCGTCTTGCAGAGAACACCTTTGCGCGTGACGGACTCGTCGATCTCTCTGGGCCAGTCATTCGACTAGCCAGTCTGACACCCGAAGACCTGTACGTGCTCTTGGCAAACATTCGCGCCGTTATGCAGGGCGACGAAGCAACCCTGCCAGACACCGCGTTGGAAGCGTTCATGGCCCACTGCTCGGACAGGATTGGGGAGGCCTATTTCAGAACCCCAAGAAACACGGTCACGGCTTTCGTAAATCTTTTGGCAGTGCTCGAACAAAACCCGGGCGTCGAATGGTCGGACCTCATCGAAGAACTGGACGTTGCCCAAGATTCCGGTGACGACATGAGCGAGATTGATGAGAATTTCGGCGCTGTTCCCGAGAGTGACGAGCTAGCCAGTTTCCGACTGTGAGTAACGCGTTCGACAAGCTGGCACGACCAATCCAGAAATGGATTCGTCAGAAAGGCTGGAAAGAACTGCGCGATATCCAAGCGCGTGCAACGCACGTGCTTATGGATGGCAATCGCGATCTGATCGTCGCTGCCAGCACTGCCGGAGGCAAGACCGAAGCCGCATTTCTCCCCCTGCTTTCACAGGTTCTCGATGACCCCAGTGAGAGTTCCGGATTCGACATTCTATATGTCGCACCATTGAAGGCCCTAATCACCGATCAAGCGCGCCGACTAGACGATATTTGCCGTGAAACTGACCTACCTATCACCCCTTGGCATGGTGACGTTTCGTCATCGATCAAAGCGCGAGCTACTAAACGACCTAGAGGCGTGCTGCTAATCACCCCCGAGTCTCTTGAAGCTTTGTTCATTCGGCGCGGCCTGGAGATTACAAGGCTGTTTGGTGCAACACGCGCAGTCATTCTCGACGAATTGCATTCCGTCCTCGACAGTGAGCGCGGCATTCAGATGCGCTCACTTCTCACGCGCCTTGAAATCGCCCTCAACAGGCCAATTCGTCGAATCGGTTTGTCGGCTACACTTGGAGATATGGAGCTGGCGAAGGCTTATCTCCGCCCTGACAGCCCCGGCGACGTCGAGCAGATCATCGCAGACGGCGGATCAGCCGAATTGCAGATTCAACTGCGTGGTTACGTTGCGGGCGACAAAGACCATCATGGCCCGTCAGCCACAGATGCCATTGCCCAGCATCTTTTCGAGCACCTCAGAGGCAGCGACAATCTTGTGTTTGCCGGTGCGCGTCAGTCAGTTGAAATCTACTCGGATCGGCTACGAGCACTCTGCGAGAAGGAGCACCTCCCACAGGAATTCTATCCGCATCATGCCAGCCTGTCGCGCGAGCATCGGGACTTTGTCGAACGTCGGCTGAAGGATGGCAATGCGCCGACGACTGCCATCTGCACATCCACGCTGGAGTTGGGAATCGACATTGGTGATGTAGCCTGTGTAGGCCAGATCGGAGCACCATTCAGCGTGGCATCGCTCAGGCAGCGGCTTGGCCGCTCGGGACGGCGACCGGGAAAGCCGGCGATCCTTCGGCAATACGCTGTCGAAGCGAAACTAACTCCTACGAGCAATTTTTCTGACCGCCTTCGCCTTGGAACGGTGCGGGCTATTGCGATGATCGAATTGCTGTTGGAAGGCTGGTGCGAACCGCCGCAACGCAAAGCCTTGCACCTCTCGACCCTTGTCCACCAAATCCTCTCGATTATCGCCGAACGAGGCGGAATACGAGCGCAAAAGCTATATGGAATACTCTGTCAGACCGGACCATTCCGCGAAGTCGACACGCAACTCCTTTTGGATGTTTTGCGCAGGCTAGGTCATCCCGAGGTCGCGCTTGTAGAGCAAGCCAGCGATGGCCTCTTACTGCTCGGCGTCAATGGCGAAAGACTGGTCGAGCATTACAGCTTCTATGCGGTGTTCCAGACGCCCGAGGAATACCGACTGATTTCCGGCGGCAAAGAGCTTGGGACGCTTCCCATCGACAACATGATCGCGCCCGGAATGCTTCTCATTTTTTCGGGCAGGCGTTGGCTCGTACAGCAGGTTCTCGACCGGGATCGTGTCATCATGGTTGCACCGGCGAAGGCCGGAGTGCCGCCCATCTTTGGGGGTGATCCTGGGAACATCGACGACCGCGTGATCGAGCGCATGTTCGATGTCCTAGAGGGCCAAATGCGCCCGATCTATCTTGACGCGACAGCGCTGGAGCTACTCGACGAAGCGCGCAGCAACTATGCCCGATTGCGATTCACCCCTGGACGGATTGCTCAGCTCGGCGATAACTCTGCCATACTAGCCACGAGAATGGGTTCTGTTCGAACGACGACCCTGGCACTCGCACTTCGCGCGAACGGCTATACCGTGCAGACACACGATGGGTTCCTCGAAGTTTTCGGGAAAGACGAAAGCCCACCTGTGATCGATGCACTTATGACTATAGCGAATGGCAACGAGGTGGACCTTTTTGTGCATTCGCCGAACCTGTTGTTTGAGAAGTTTCATCCTCACTTGACGGAAGACTTGCTTCGATGCGACGCCGCGTCATCAAAGCTCGATGTCAAGTCTCTTCCAGAGTTGGCCGCAGCAATCCTTGGAGGTTCAAATTGAAAGTCGTCGGAGATCAACTACACTTCAGTGCGTCTGATTTAGCCGGCTATCTCAATTGTCGGCACCTAAGTGGTCTGGAGCATGCTGCCGCTAAGGGTAATTTGGCAAAGCCCAAGTACTATGACCCCTTGCTTGAAGCCCTCTGGGAACGCGGAATAAAGCACGAGCATGACTATGTCGATCACCTCGCCTCACTTGGGCTGCAAGTGGTCCGGATCAATGGAGTTGAAGTCACAGACGAAGCTGTCGCTGCAACAATTGAGGCGATGACGTCTGGGGCCGATGTCATCGTTCAGGGTGCTCTTCGTTCGGGAAGCTGGGTTGGACGTGCAGACATCCTCCGTAAAGTCGTAGCGCCGAGCGGCCTCGGCGCTTGGTCGTATGAAGCAGTCGACACCAAGCTCGCCCGTGAGACCAAAGGAGGAACCGTCCTTCAGCTTTGCCTTTATTCGGAATTGATCGGCGATATCCAGGGGCTGATGCCGGAATTCGCTCACGTGGTTCCGCCTTGGAGCGAATTCGTACCCGAGCGTTATCGCCTTGCCGATTTCGGTGCCTACTACCGGCAGGTGAAAGGGGGAATGGCAGCCAGTTTCGCTTCCCGCGATCCGCAGGAAACATACCCGGAACCTGTTACTCATTGCGATATCTGCGTCTGGAGCACAAGCTGCGAAAAGCAACGCCGCGATGACGACCATCTCTGTCTCGTTGCAGGGATTTCGAGCCTGCAAATTGCTGAACTCAAGGAGCACGGAGTTGCGACCGGTACTCAGCTTGCGGAACTAGCCTTGCCCTTGCCATGGAAGCCTGAACGAGGCTCTCTCGAGAGCTTCGCGCGCATACGGGAACAGGCGCGGGTTCAACTTGAAAGCCGTCTCGCTGGAGAGCTCAAATTCGAACTTCTGGCGCCAGTCCCCGGTTTTGGCCTGACCTGCCTGCCCGAACCCGATGCGGGAGACATCTTTTTCGACTTCGAGGGCGACTCCTTCGTAGGTGAGCACGGCCTGGAGTACCTGCATGGGTTCCACTACTTCGAAGATGGAGAGGCACACTATGAGGGGCTATGGGCGCTTGATCGTGAAGCCGAAAAAACTGCCTTTGAAACCTTCATCGATTTTGTGATCGCACGGCTCGAAACCTATCCAAACCTCCATGTATATCATTACGGCGGATATGAGCCGGGTGCGCTCAAACGGCTTATGGGCCGTTACGCCACTCGCGAAGATGAGCTCGACAGACTTCTGCGCGGCAAGGTTCTCGTCGACCTTCTGAGCGTCGTGCGGCACGCCATTCGTGCCGGTGTCGAAAGCTATTCAATCAAGAAGCTTGAGCCCTTGTTCGGCTATGAGCGCGATGCCAAACTACCCGATGTCAACCAAGCTCTGACCCGGCTCCAGCTGTGTCTCGAAGGAAATGATCCGACTGGTATCGAGGCAGAGGACAGTGCCACGGTCGAGATCTACAACCGCGATGACTGCGTTTCGACCCGCTACCTGCGTGATTGGCTCGAAATCCAGCGGCAGACATTGATAGAACAAGGAATCGACATTCCGCGCCCTGAGATCATCGATGGTGCGCCCAGCGAAAATATCTCCGAATGGCTGGAGTTGATCACACCTTTGATGACTCAGCTTACTGAGGGTGTTTCAGTCGATCCAGCGGAGCGAACTGCCGAAGAGCGTGGTCGCTGGCTTCTGGCCAACCTACTCGAATGGCATCGCCGCGAGGAGAAATCGGGCTGGTGGGAATATTTCCGCCTGTGCGATCTTTCATCAGAAGATTTGCTGGACGAACGGGCAGGCCTTTCCGGTCTCCGCTATATCGAGACAGTAGGTGGAACAACCAAATGTCCGATAGACCGCTACAGTTTTCCTGCTCAGGAAGCCGATATTCGCCCAGGCAAGGGCATCAAGGCGCAGGGCGGCCAATCTGTCGGCTCGGTGGATGACATTTCCCGGAGCCAACGAACTGTTGATATCAAGAAGGCATCCGCGATGGCGAGCGAGCATCCTGCAGCGATTTTCGTTCACGAGCACGTTCCGTCGAAGCCGATGCAGGAATCTCTAGTTCGGCTCGCAAGCTATGTCTGTGAGCACGGCATGTTTGAGGGAGACGCTTACCGACCTGCTCGGGACATGCTTATGCGTGTCGTCCCCCGGGTTGAAGGCGATGCTGCGATCCGGATGGACGGCGAAAAGCCTCTGGACGCCGGTGTCCGGATTGCGCCGTTGATTGCGTCGGGAGTGCTGCCAATCCAAGGGCCGCCGGGCACCGGCAAGACACACACGGGCGGGCACATGATTTGCGAGCTTGTGAAGCAAGGCAAGAAGGTGGGTATCGTTGCCAATGGTCACGATGTAATCCGCCACCTTCTCGACAAGGTCATCGAGGTCGCCGAGGAGACTGCAACGCAACTTGTCTGTATTCAGAAGCCAAAAGGCGGTTCCAAGGAAGACGCCACCGACCGGCTTCGCTTTGCCAAGAAAAGCAATACGGAAGTGTTTGCTGCGTTGGACGGCGATTGCGGGGTTGCGGGTGGAACGGCGTGGTTGTGGTCGACCCAAGATGCGTTCGAATGTCTCGACGTTCTTTTCGTCGATGAAGCCGCGCAAATGTCGCTGGCAAATGTTCTCGCGGTCTCGCAGGCAGCGCGAACGCTGGTTTTGCTCGGTGACCCTCAGCAGCTCGACCAACCAATGCAGGGAAGCCATCCGGATGGGACAGGATGCTCGGCTCTCGACCATCTCCTGTCAGGAAAGCAGACGATCGGAACTGACGAGGGATTGTTCCTTGACGTTACCTGGCGCATGCATCCCGATATTTCAGGGTTCACCTCAGAGCTTTTCTATGAGGGAAAACTTGAATCGAAGGAAGAAACGGCCGGTCAACGCGTCAATGCCAGCGGTATCGCCGGTGGCACAGGTCTTCGCTTCCTGCCCGTCGAGCACAAGGGCAATCAAAACTGCTCGCCCGAGGAGGCAGACGTCATCGCTGCAATGGTAAATGACATCCTCCAGCAAGGAGCGACTTGGGTGGACCGTGACGGGGAAGAGCATCCTGTCGAGAGCGACGACATCCTAATTATCGCGCCATATAACGCGCAAGTGTTCGAGATTCAGCAGCGTATGCCGCAAGCACGGGTTGGAACCGTCGACAAGTTTCAGGGGCAGGAAGCGCCGATCTCGATCTACTCGCTGGCCAGTTCATCGCATGCAGACGCGCCGCGAGGAATGGAGTTTCTCTACAGTCTCAATCGCCTGAATGTCGCAACATCACGCGCGAAATGTGTGACGGTTCTGGTTGGCTCGCCGCAAGTTTTCGAAGCCGAGTGCCGCACGCCCAGACAGATGAAGCTTGCCAATGGGTTCTGCCGATACCGCGAATGCGCGCATTGACGTTGGAGGCATGGCTGCATGAGCCATCAAAAAATGAGCTTCGCAATGAGTGACGCTAGGCGATGGAAAGGGCTTTCTTCCGTGGTGGCCTTCAAAAGCACCTTACTCCATGTCCGCTTTGGGGCGGTCGCTGGAAGGATTTAGACGACCAAGTTTAGCCGCGTTTCAGACTGGCTGCAACTGGGCCGGTTGCGGATAGTCTGCTTATGGTAGGCAAGCCGCCAAAGCCGCCGTTTGGTAACCGTCCCAGAAGCGGTCACATTCCTGATAATGATTTGCGCCTCAAAGCAGCTATTTACGATGTCCCTTTTGTTATATATTCAGGCAGTGAAATACCGTCCTGAACGCCGGAACATTTATCATCCAAAAGGACCTAATAATCTGGACACTCGACTGGGTTCCTGAAGGGCCTCGCGGCTTCGTACGCGACTTGAGACTACGTTGGGCTTGCGAAGAAGCAGGCTTGAAATATTCGATCAAGACCGTGGCGTTCGAAGATCGCGAAAACAACCATTTGGCGCAACAACCTTTTGGCCAGGTTCCGTTTCTTAGCGACGGAGAACTTGAAATATTCGAGAGCGGCGCGTGCCTGTTACACTTGGCGCGCAAGAACAGTCATTTGATTCCAAGCGACCCGGTTGGAGATGCGCAAACGGTTCAATGGATTATTGCGGCGCTCAACTCGATTGAGATGGTCACAGTTCCTTGGTGGTTTCTCGAAATTTCCGGCGTGGAAGATAATGGCCTGACCGAGTGGCTCGCTAACCGCCTAGACAAGATAGAGAAGGTATTGAAAGACAGAGAATGGTTGGCGGCCAATCGCTTCACTGCCGCCGACCTGCTGATGGCGGACGTCCTGCGTGTCCCCAAAGTCCGTGCCTTCGGTGATCGACCGGCGACCGAGCGCTATGTGGCTCGTGTGACCAACCGTCCCGCGTTCAAGAAGGCCTATGATGATCAATTGGCGCATTTCGCACCGGCTGACTAGACGACATTTCTTCTAGTGGCTGCCTGACAGCAGTCCGCCCAGTTGCAGACATTTGCGTGGCAATGGTGGAACTCAAAAACCGATGCCAAATGAGTTCGTCAACTGCGGCAGGAATTGGGCCGGTTGAGGAACGCCTGAATCTTGGCCAAACCTGGAAAGCGGCATCACCCATTTAGAGCCCACTCTGCATAGGCGGTTGGCTTATATTGGGTTCTCAAGATCAGCCAGCGCCGCTTCGGGATACCGATCAGGGTAATGATAAACATAGTCTGCTTTTCCCAATGTTTCCGCAAATTCGGCTCCGATCAGGAATTCATCTTCCAGCATCAAAATGCGGGGAGCCGATTCCGCGCGAGCTTATCGTTTGGGAATGGATGGTTCCGACTGCTTAGCGGACTGGTAGGTTTGGCTGAGCAGATTGTGGACTGGACAGGAAACTCGGCAGACAAGTCCCGCCGGACGCCAGACCAGCTCAACTTCACCTTCGAGACTAGCTGCCAGGAGCCGGTCGATGACCGTCGAGCCGAAGCCGCTGCGAGAGGGTGGCTTGACCTCAGGACCGCCCTGCTCGGTCCATTGCATCGTGAATTTTGGCTCCGACCGGTCGCAGTTCTCAAGCTGCCAAGCGATGGTAATATCGCCTTCGTCTCTCGATAACGCACCATATTTTGCCGCATTGGTTGCCAGTTCATGAACCGCCATCCCTATCGCCTGCGCCGCTGGCGCGCTGATTTTCAACGACGGCCCCGACAATTTAATCCGCGACCCTAATGTGTCCTTGAAATGCCCAAGCTGCGAACGCACCAAATCTTCCAGCAGTATATCCTGCCAGCAACTATTGACCAGCAGGTCGTGGCTCGCCGAGAGTGCAAGGATGCGTTCTTCGAAATTTTGCAAAAACGTCTCCGAGTCGCTTGCAGCAGTCTGCCTTGCAATGACCTGGACGAGAGTCAGCAGGTTCTTGGCCCGATGGTTGACCTCACCGACCAGCAGGCGTTCCCGCTCTTCGGCCTGCTTTCGTTCGCTGATATCATGCACTATCTTGGAAGCGCCGACGATTTTTCCGGCCGCATCGAAAATGGGCGAAACGTTAACGGAAACGTCAATCTGGCTACCATCGCGGCAGAGACGAACCGTCTCATAATTGCTGACCATCTCGCCCCGACTGATCATTTCGAGAATGGCATCCTCCTCATCTTGACGTTCCGGCGGAATGAGAAGGCGGATGGATTTGCCAATCATTTCGCTGGCGGAATAGCCGAAGATCTGTTCGGCCGCACCGTTCCAGCTTTTGACCGTTCCGTCGAGTGTCTTGGAGATAATGGCCTCGCGGGAGGACGCGACGATTGCAGCGAGATGAGCTTGTGCGTCTTCCGCGCGCTTACGATCACTGATGTCGCTAATTGACGCGTAGAACAGATTCTCCACGCCCGGAAAAAATTGTAGCTGGACCGCAACGTCATAGTGGGACCCGTCCTTTCGCTCGTGCACCGTTTCGAACTGGAGATGGGGAACTTCGCCCTCTCGCAGTGGAGCGACGAATTCGAGAAACCGATCTTTCGTGAATTCTGGTTTCAGCGCCCAGGGAGTCAAAGCGTGGAGTTCTTCCATCGTGTAGCCAAGATTTTCGCGGGCACCGCGATTGACCAGTTTAAAATGATAGTCCTCGGCACCGAAAACATAGGCCTCGCTGACCGAGTCCTCCACTATTCGTCCCAGACGCTCATTGAGCGAGGCCGTTGCCACCCGCTCCAGTTCAGCAGCCGCGCGCCCGGAAAACAGTTCGATGATTTCAGTGGCCTTCACAGCGGATTTGATCGGCTTGTCATCCAGCGCGGTCAGCAGGCCCAAGACTTCGCCGGATGAGGAGCGGAGCGGGGTTCCGATATAGCTTTCCGCGCCCATATCCTTCAGCATCTCGTCATCAGGGAAGAGGCTGGCGATATCCGACGGAAAACAGCAGGCGCCTTGTTCAATGATATTGGCACAAGGCGAATGTTTCAGAAGATAATCAAAATTTTCTCCGGGACCATTGTCCCATACGGCGATGGTACAGGCTTTTTTACGATCGCCCGGGTGTAACGTGGACAGGAGAACCCATCGCACGGAAAGCGTCTCCGCGAGTGCCTGAACCATCACCGGAAAGAAATCCTCGCCGACCACCCGGGAACATGAAGCCAGTTTAGCTAGTATCCAGGCAAATGAGGATTCCTCCCCCTTCGGCGGTTGCAGGGTCTTTGCCATTAACTAGGTTCTCCCAAGACAAATAATAATCCGTTCAAATTGCTACCGCAATGGTTTAATAGTCTGGGAACCTAGCCGCTGCCCCGACGTTGCATCGGCATGGCTCTGTTTGGAAATCGCGCCGTGCTTTTGATCCCGCTCCTCGCGGGATGCAGTAATATACCCAGCGATCCGTACGAAACCACTCGGGAAGTGCTTCGGGAAGGGAGTTTTGCCGCGGGAATTGTCAGCGGAAGCGATGGGGATGAAGCTGCGGCCGTTGTCGAACGCATCGAACGGGCTAGTGGCGCAAGGGCGGTGGTTACTCATGATACGGCCAGCGCGCTAGTCGATCAGCTCCAGCAGCGACAGATCAATGTCATGATCGGTGCCTTTGCACACGATTCTCCTCTTAAAGCGACGGTTTTCTTCAGCGCGCCCGTTGGCAACATCTCGGTAGAGTCTGATAGGCCGACAATGCGAGCCGCATTGCCCCACGGCGAAAATCGATGGATCATGCTGGTTGAAGAGGCGGTGCGAGCAAAATGAGCGATGCCGACTTCCCTTGCGAAATTCGTGCAGAAATGCGTCGCGCCATCCGTCTGGAATATTGGACTGTGTTCTGGATCGGTTCGATCGTCCTAGTGATGTATCTTGCAATGGGCACCAGCCAAGCGATGAAATCGGCGTGGATCGAGGACCTTCTGAGTCTCGTCCCGGCAATAGTTTTCCTCATTGCCGCCCATTTCGAGCGCCGCGATCCCGATGACAAATTCCGCTATGGTTATTCACGCGTCAACAGCTTGACCTTCCTGATTTCCGCCGTCGCACTGGTGTCCGTGGGGAGTTTTCTGCTCTTTGAGTCCGCTCGAACGCTCCTGATGCAGGAGCATCCCAGCATTGGCCTGATAAGCATTGGCGGTCACAATATATGGCTGGGGTGGATCATGATGGCGGCGCTGACATATTCGGTAGTCCCTCCAGTGATATTGGGCCACATGAAAAAGCCGCTCGCAAGCAAGATGCAGGACAAGGTCTTGCACACCGATGCCTTGATGCAGAAAGCCGACTGGACCACTGGGCTTGCTGGCATATTGGGTATCACGGGAGTGGGACTGGGCTTCTGGTGGGCGGATGCGCTCGCAGCCGGCTTCATCTCTTTCGAAATATTGCGCGATGGCATCGGTCGCCTTCGCACCTCCACAGCCGAGCTCATTGATGGCATGCCGCGTGAACTGGACAGAAACGACGTGGCTGAGGATGCGCGCGAACTGGAACGCGCCCTACAGGCAAAATATCCGGAGGCAGAAATCAGGATGCGTGAAAGCGGACGTTATATTCAGGTGCAGCTGATTGGCGTGGATGCGGAAGAACAGCCCATGAAGAATATTCCGCTTCCCGAACGTCCCTGGCGTCTCAAGGGAATTAGCATAGAGCGATTCGAACAAGGCTGATGCATTTCCCGCATGTCGCCAATTGACAATAAAGAACGAAAGATCAGGTCCGAAGCCTGCCGCAGCGAATTTCGAAAATCTTGCACCTCGGCTGATTTCAAAAAGCCGGGATCGAGTACTGCATAAAGCTCGCGAATCCGCGAATGAATACGCTCGAATTTTGGTTGCAGACGCATGGTATTGAATGGCCGTGGTCCCAACGGATGCGCTCAAATCCTTGCCCAGTCACAGCCTCGGCAACATTGCCGGATCGCCCATCCACTAACATTTATTAAGACACGTCAAACCCACTTCTTGCATAAGCGACGCACACGGTAAAGGTCGTCGCGGAGAGACATTGGTCCAGTATCCAGAGCTCTGCGATGGGAGGTCTTGCCACTGGGACTGGGTACCGAAATCCCGAAGAAGAGATGCGAGCTCTCTCATATTGCAAATTCTCACGGGGCTCGGCCGACGATGTGACGCAAGGGATGTAGGAAGATGGGAAATGCTTACAGCTACTGAACCTTGCAATGGCTCCATGATCGAATCTATCGAGACCAAAGGCACAGAAAGGGATCGGTGGCCAATCGCGGCTAGCTATGTACTGCCGATCGCATCCCGTGTTTCGCAGGCACGTCTACTCCGCGGTTATCTCAAAAGGCTTAGTCGTGTCGTTGAGGTCATTGTCGTCGATGGGTCGGATCAAGCCGTGTTCGATACCCATGCCGAGGCTTGGGCTGGCTTTGTCCGTCATATTCCTCCGACCAGTCGGACCACCAATGGCAAAGTAGCAAATGTTGTCACTGGGGTGGCTGCTGCGCGGTATGACGCTGTTATTGTAGCAGATGACGATGTTCGCTATCGAAAAACAGAAATTCAGCGCGTCGTGGATCTGTTGGGGGAATATGAAGTGGTTCGCCCCCAGAATGTATTCAAACCGATGCCTTGGCATGCTCGGTGGGACACCGCCCGTAGTCTTCTCAATCGCCTTATCGGGGGTGATTGGCCGGGCACCTTGGGAGTACAAAAATCAGCGCTGCTGAGGGCGGGCGGATATAATGGCGATGTCTTGTTTGAGAATCTGGAAATGGTTCGGACCGTCCAAGCCACCGGGGGGCGGTAAGCAGTAGTGCTTGACCTCTTGGTCATTCGCAGGCCTCCATCTGTGCGGCATTTCTTTTCGCAGCGAACGCGGCAGGCGTATAATGAGTGGGCAAGGCCAATACGCTTCAGTGCACAGCTAGCTTTGCTTCCTCTGGCGATCTGGCTGTCTCGAACCGAGGGTCTCCGCGCTTTTCTGGTTCTTGTCATCTTTAGTGTGGGCGCTGCGGAGGTCGGACGTCGGAAGGGCTCGGGGTCCAGAGTCCTTCCTTCAACGAGTGCATTATGGGCGCCGGCTTGGCTTGGTGAACGAGCGATAACCGCCTGGATCGCGCTCTTTACCCGGTTGTTGCTGGGCGGAGTACGTTATCGAGACACCAGGTTGAAGCAGGCCGCCACACCCTTCACTGAATTGCGCAGGCGTATTGTGCGAGCCGACCCCCGGTCGGGCGTTCCAACAGATGTTAGACGTACTGAACTACAAAGATTCTCACATGAGCCACGCATTGATAATTGATCAAAATGTCATGTTTTGGCACCGATCTTTCAAAACGCCTGCTGAGTTTGGAGTTGATAGCTTTGATCATGTCTGGCGATTAGATGACGCATTAACCGCAGCAAAAATCTGCCCGCCAGACTTGGTCCTTGTCAGCGATCGGCGGGAATCCGATAATGTACTGGCAGCCGCGCGCCTGATTGTGAAGAACACAATGCCCCCCGATTTGATCCTTATATCCGATGCGCGCCCCCGGGGAACAGCTGTGACTAGATGACTCACTGGTAGGGGCTACGTTCGATATCTATGTGCATTGCTTTTCAAAACAGGGGTTAGTTCATCTGCCAGCCAACACTAGTCAACAATAACGCGGCTCAAAATCGCATTGCATGAGGACGCGACTGACCTCCAATTTTAATGACCTCGAATGGTGATCTTCGAACTAACATTTGTTAGCACATCTTGAATCCAGCTGTTTCATAGACGATGTCACTATGAAGCAAGCCGAGGCCAAAATTGTTCTATTATTTTGATAGTTGGATGAACAGGGCCACCTGCATCCCCGCCAAAGTATTTTTCTGCCGCAAAGACGGTCAGAAAAATCCGAACTGCGAAGTTCTGCCCTTTTGGAGGACAGCAATCTGCGCGTCTGTTGAGGCGGCTATGCTCTTTTCACCTCGCACGCTGAGGAGGGGAATTTGTCGGATAGCGCGCGTTTTGAAGCCTTTGCAGATCGGTTCCAGAATCACGAGATGGGACGTTGTCCTCTCTCCGATTTTCTTGTTGGTCCGCAATCCAATGTCTGACTGGGAGTGTACCAAATGGACCAATTGATCACAGATTTTGAGCAATTTATTGGCCAGCCATCATACCCCTGTCTGGGCGCGAAAAGTGCGTGGGGAAAAAGGCAGATTAAATATATTATTGCGCGCGATATCCAGTCAGCTTGGGATGACCTTCCGATAATCGAAGCACTGGCGAACTTTGCTGACGCATATACAGAAACGCGGACGATGTTCCAGAGTTTGGTGGTAATTTTCAGCTCCACCTTGGTCTTAACCGAAGAAGAGTTTGAACATGCATTGTGGGACCGGTTACAATCCCTGCACGACAAAGACGAATTCCACGGTTTCACATATGATGAAGCTGTTACTGCTGAGCCCAGCCATCCTGAATTCAGCTTGAGTTTCGGTGGTCAGGCTTTCTTTGCTGTTGGGCTTCATCCGGGCGCGAGCCGGAAAGCGCGGAGATTTTCGCGGAATGCCGTTGTTTTCAATCTACACGATCAGTTCGAGCGGCTAAGAGCTGCTGGTAAATATTCAAGGATGCGGGAGAAAATCCTCAAGCGGGATGAGAACTGGAGCGGATCAATCAATCCCATGCTTGCCGTTCATGGATCGGTCTCGGAGGCCCGTCAGTATAGCGGGCGCAAAGTCGCTGAAGACTGGAAATGTCCCTTTAGGCCACATCAGTTGCAGAAATTTGCACCAGTCTATGGCTCAAAAATCTGAAACCATCTGGAAAAATCGGGTGCCCACGATAAAAATGACCATCTTCCAAGCCCGCTACATTACAGGACTTGCCTGACCATCCCAAGATTCGCCAAGGAGAAAAATCGGCCCAGCCCGTCCGGGGGCGAATGCATCTCATCAGTGAGTCTGCGGAATGGGAGTTTCGGAGAGAAGCCGATGCTTCATACTAGGGCCGGCTGACTGACAGCTTGGATGGGCACCGGGCTGTTTGTGGGTCATGGCAATAAGCAGGACTTGCCACAACTGTAACCCCATCAGGTTCGCCTACTACCTGGATCGCGTGAATGTATGAAATATGGTCGAGACTGATAGAGGAAACCGGGAACTTGCAAAAAAAACGCGCGCACATGTCGGACGATTGGTCGGAAGATCGACCCGTGATCGGGAATTCAATGTCGCTTGGAAATATTGGTCTTGCCGGCGCCATATGGAAAATCAGAGCTTACCGCTGTATGTTAATAGCGTAGCGAAATCTCCCGATCCAGCATTTCCATCCGGAGTTCGGCAAGTAGCGCCCCCACACGTTTGTATTAAATTGCCAGTGGAGCTATGTCCGTGAGTTGAACGGGCTTCCCGAGTCCACTATTGATCAACGGTAATTGATCATACAATCGAAGTCATTGACATGTTGACTAACCTATTTCTCAAAGGGCGCTTGCGTCACGCCTTGACGGATCATGAAAATAGCGTGTTGGAAAACGCGCTTGAAACCCATGCAATTCTGGATCCTAGAGAGGTTTTGATCAGCAAGGGCGAGCTGACAGAGCGTAGTACCTATCTCGTCGAAGGATATATGCTTCGCTATATCGATGGCATTGATGGGGATCGGCAAATTGTATGCGTCCATGTTCCGGGTGATTTTGTGGATTTGCATGGCTTTGCGATGAAGCGGCTTGATCATGATGTTTGTGCCCTGAACCAAGCCAAGGTCGCTTTCGTTTCACACCGGGCACTGGGTGATATCATGCGCAATGAGCCCCATCTCGCCAGAATATTATGGTTCAGCACCTTGCTGGATGCCGCAATGCATCGCGAGTGGATCTTCCGCTTGGGCAGATTGTCGGCAAAGGCACGGTTGGCGCATTTCATCTGCGAGCTACATGCCCGGATGAATTTCGTGGACCTTGTGAAGGAGGATGTTTTGGATATACCGTTAACCCAGCAGGATCTGGCGGATATATGCGGGGTCTCCCCCATTCACATCAACCGTGTCGCAGCGGAATTGCGGGAAGCAAATATTGTGTCGGTGGTCCGTCGGATGCTGATCATTCACCATCTACAAGCTTTAAAGGATATGTGTCAGTTCGATGGGACATATTTGTATGGAGAAGGCAGCCTTTATGTCGACAGCGAATTGACACTCGAGTAATTGGCTGGACTGTCGTGACGCCGGTTATAGTAACCGTCTTTCCAACTACATCATACTCGCCAAATTTCTCTCCTTCGGGTACGGCCGGGTCGGTTGTCGTGCGGGGTCTTCGCTTGCGTTTCCGGCTGGCTACATATGCGCTATCCGCCGCAGTAATGGCTTTCATGGTTGCTTGAAAAAATCCTCGTTCAGGACCGAAATCCACCGATTGAAAATGGTCCGGGGAAGGATCCGGTGCAACCAATTCAAATTAAGGCCGTTCAATTTTTCATTAGACCGAAAGGAGTGCCTTATGCCGCTTAAAGCCATTGCTTTGAACTGCACCTTAAAGTCAGATCCAACCGAAACATCCTCAACCGACCGAATGATTGGGGTGCTGGAGCAATGTTTGGAAAAGCATGACATTGCACTGACCGAAACGATCCGCTGCGCCGCATATAATATCAAAGCAGGGGTAACATCCGAAGAAGGAGAGGATGATGATTGGCCGGAACTGCGAAAGAAAATCCTTAACCACGATATATTGATTTTCGGTGGCCCTATATGGATGGGTCAGGTCAGCAGCGTGGGGAAGCGAGTGCTGGAACGGATGGATGCCTTCATGTCCGAAACCGATGAGGCGGGCCGCATGCCGAGCTACGGCAAAGTTGCTGTAGCCGCGATTGTCGGCAATGAAGACGGGGCGCACCAGTGCACCGCGCAGCTGTTTCAGGCGTTAAATGATGTAGGTTGGACAATTCCCGCTGTCGGCTCGTGCTATTGGGTTGGAGAAGCGATGGGATCGACTGATTTCAAAGATCTGGATGCGATACCAGACAAGGTTTCGGCAACTGCAAATATGGTTGTTGATAATGCGGCCCATTTGGCTGCCCTGCTCGCGGAAAATCCCTACGAAGGCCATTGAGCATGTCTTTCAACTAGGGAGATATCCTGTGCACCGGTTTTTTCCAGCGGATGAATACGCGTGGAATGTGGGAGAAACATGATGAAGGACGCCGCAGGTACGAGCTTGCCCGCAGATCTTGCCGACAGAGCTGAAAGCGTTCTGTCTCTCGCGAGCGAGAACAATTTAACTGTAGCGACCGTCGAAAGTTGCACCGGGGGTCTGCTTAGCGCTCTATTGACTGATATATCGGGACTGGGTCATGTTTTTGAGCGGGGAATTGTTGCTTACTCCGACCAGGCGAAATGTGACCTTCTGAATATTGATCCCGAACGTGTGGAGGAATGCGGGGCCGTAAGCCAAGAAATTGCCGTTGAAATGGTGAAGGGTGGAATGGATAGATCCCCGGCAGATATTGTGTTGGCAATTACCGGCTTCGCGGGGCCGACCGGAGAAGATGAGGAAGAAGGACTGGTGTATTTTGCCTGCGCACGTAGAGGGGGAAAAATCGCGCACAGGGAAGAACATTTTGGGCCGCTGGGCCGAGATAACGTACGTAATGCCGCGGCGGCCGTTGCCCTTTCTCTTATTGAATTCGCAGCGAGAACATGAACTGCGCCCCAATCCATTACGATATCCATCACCTCGGCTTTGTGAGGGTTGGAACTCTTGGCTGCGAAAGGAAGAACCGCCGACCTTCCTTCAACCGGGATGGGATCTGAAAAAGCCAAGCGAGGCAATGAAGCTGGAGCCGATCGTCTGGTCTATCCCACACTTTGCCTTTCATCCTATGGGCTCGGCGATCTGCACTACTTGATGCGGTTGAGGCGACGATTGCCGACATCCATGAAGAATGTCCGCAATCGGGAACTAATAAATCGAGTTGTAATGTCCGAGATTGGGACGCAAAACTGCCATCGCGGCCACTGATGAATGAATTATCGCTTATTGCGATCGCGGACCCTATGCTTGGCTGTCAGGATCAGCAATGATACGGATATCCCGCCAAGACTCAAGGTGTCGGCTCGGCAATCCTAACCGCTATATCAATGCCATTGTGAGCGCTAAGCGCAGATCGCCCCTGCCCCATAAAATCCGAACTATCACGTTGGCTGAACTTCATTTTCCAGTGCGGTGATCCGTTCCGAGCAGATTGTGTGAACAGCGCGACCGAGTTCTTCGACGCAGTTGCCCAGCCACTTCAGATCTTCTTCACATATGCGATAATGCTTGGAATAACGCGCCTTAACATAGGCCTCCTTTAGCTTCTCGAACCGCGCACGATCTGTGCGCAGTTCGCGCGGCCAGCAATCGACCAGGCGCATATCAAGACGCTCGGCCTGCGTTCTCAGGAAGCCAAGGTTGTGAACATGCGGTGTGTAGAATGTGCAGACAAGAAGGACGCAGTGATATAGGCGCTCAGTAGCTTGATGAAGCGAAAAAGCGGCTTCTTTCGGGCGCGACCTGCTTATGTAAAAGTCTGCACCTTCCTTAAGTGACGCAGCGCTCGGAAACCATTCCTCAAAATACTCCTTGGCCATAGCGAGCGCCTGCTCTGGCGTCTTTGGCTTGGGGACGTGAAGTACGCGGTTATCGGCCTCATAAAGAGCAATGCCGTCCTTTGCGACGTCCATGAAAAAGTAGCGGCCGTGGGCAAGGCCGTCATTCACTTCGCCAAGCGTGTGGACGATGAAGTTGACCGGCGTGCGCAGTGTCTTGTCGATGGCGAGTTCGCGCATCAATCGGTTGTCGAGCTTCAGCCAGTAATCCACTTTGTCGGTCAGCCGCTTGTCATTGACGATGATCAGAATATCGAAGTCCGAGCGGTAGCCTTTGGCCGTGTGCGGTTCATCGACCCAGCCGCCCCTTGCGTAGCTGCCATAGAGGATGATCTTCTCGATCTTCCCCTTCTTCTTCCATTCGTGCTGCGCGAGCGCCAGCGCGTCTTCGAACTCTTCGAAGATGATCGCCTTCACGCGATCGATTTCGCGTTGCTTGGCTGCCGGAAGGTGGTCTAGGTCAGTGCGCATATCTATCCCTATCGTGGAGTCTAGCGCCTGCCTTGGCAAGTGGTATCCACGATTTTGCTGCCATAATTGCCTGTGCTGTGCGTCTGTTTGATCTATCGGTTACGCCTGCACTTGTAGCTTATGTTTATGGCGCGGGGTTCGCGCAGGTCGTATGGGGCTCGTTCTGCCGGCCGCTCATTGCCAAGCTGGCCGAATCCGATAGCCAAATTCTGGATCTGGATACCCTAACCGGAGGGTGAATGCTGATCGCCGATTGGTCTGCTCGCCTCACTGCCTGTCGCCGTTCCTTGGTAAATTTTCGCTATCCTGCGCTTGGCGCAGGAAGCTGTTGCTTTGGCGCGATCTGATGTCTTTTTACTTTGCCTCGCGAGACGCCGATTGCCGGCCGTTCGCAGACAAGAGGCATTTGCATGAGCGTCATTCCCCTCCGAACGCAAGCTTCATCGCGCGGCGCGCGCATGCTGCGGACTGCGCTTGGTCTCGAGATCGAAGCCTGGCTCAGCGATGCGTCTGTCATCGAGGTCATGCTCAATCCTGACGGGCGGCTCTGGATAGACCGACTGGGCTCCGGAATTACCGATACGGGGCGGACGATGGTCGCTGCCGACGGGGAGCGGATCATCCGGCTGGTGGCGCATCATGTCGGCGCGGAGGTCCATGGCGGCTGCCCGCGCGTGTCCGCTGAACTGCCCGATAGCGGCGAACGCTTCGAAGGACTGCTGCCACCGGTGGTCGCAGCGCCGAGCTTTGCGATCCGCAAGCCTGCGGTCGCGGTGTTCACGCTTGCCGATTATGTCGGTGCAGGCGTGATGGCGGACTGGCAGGCGAGCGCCTTGGCGGACGCCGTTGCCGACCGCAAGAATATCCTCGTTGCCGGCGGCACATCGACCGGCAAGACCACGCTCACCAATGCATTGCTGGCAGAGGTCGCCAAGACCAGCGACCGCGTTGTCCTCATAGAGGATACCCGCGAACTGCAATGTGCTGCGCCCAATCTGGTGTCGCTGCGCACAAAGGAAGGCGTTGCCAGTCTTTCGGATCTTGTGCGCTCGGCGCTTCGCCTGCGGCCAGACCGTATCCCCGTCGGTGAGGTGCGCGGCGCTGAGGCGCTTGATCTGTTGAAGGCATGGGGCACAGGCCATCCGGGCGGGGTCGGTACGATCCATGCCGGTACCGCGCTTGGCGTCCTCAGGCGAATGGAGCAGCTGATCCAGGAAAGCGTCGTGACCGTGCCCCGCGCGCTCATTGCCGAGACCATCGATGTCATCGCCGTTCTGGTCCGCGACGGCGCCGGGCGGCGCTTGTCCGAACTCGCCGAGGTGCGCGGGCTCGATGCAGCGGGTGACTATCAGATTTTTCCCGTGACCCCTGAACCCCTAGGAGAATATTCGTGATCCAGACCCTCATCCGTACCCGTGCGCGCGTATATTCGTGGTTTGTCACCGGGTGCATTGCACTTTCTGTATCTAGCCCTGCCCATGCAGCGGGTTCCTCGATGCCCTGGGAAGCCCCGCTTCAGTCGATCCTCGAATCCATTCAAGGCCCGGTTGCCAAGATCATGGCGGTGATCATCATCATTGCCACCGGGCTCACGCTGGCATTCGGTGACACGTCGGGCGGGTTCCGGCGTCTGATCCAGATCGTCTTCGGCCTGTCGATCGCCTTTGCTGCATCCTCCTTCTTCCTGTCGTTCTTCTCGTTCGGCGGCGGAGCGCTGATCTGATGGACAGCGTGCCAGCCGAGGCCGTTCCGGGATTTGTCGTTCCCGTGCACCGCGCGCTGACCGAGCATATCCTGCTTGGCGGTGCGCCGCGCGTCCTCGCGATTGCCAATGCCACACTTGCAGGGGCTGTCGGACTTGGTCTTCGGCTGTGGCTGGCAGGCCTGGTGCTTTTCGCTCTCGGTCACATGGTCGCGGTTTGGGCGGCGCGCCGTGATCCACAGTTCGTTGATGTCGCACGGCGGCATCTGCGCCTGCCAGCCTATATGAGGGTTTAATCCGGTGCTGTCGCTTCGCGAATATAGGAACAAGGCTGACCGGCTCGCCGATTTCCTGCCCTGGGCCGCTTTGGTCGCCCCCGGCGTCATTCTCAACAAGGACGGCAGCTTCCAGCGGACGGCCCGCTTTCGCGGCCCCGATCTCGACAGTGCGACGCCGTCCGAACTGATTGCAACCACCGCACGCCTCAACAGCGCGCTCAGGCGGCTCGGCTCTGGCTGGGCGATCTTCGTCGAGGCAGTGCGCCGTCCGGCCCAGGATTATCCCGAAAGCCATTTTCCCGATCCGGCTTCAGAACTGGTCGAGTGCGAACGTGCTGCCCAGTTCGCCGAAGAAGGTGCGCATTTTGAGAGCCGCTATTTTTTGACGTTATTGTGGATGCCGCCTGCCGAGGATGCAGCGCGCGCCGAGAGCTGGCTTTACGAAGGCAAGGCCGAGAAAGGCTCCCAGCCACGCGAACTGCTGGGCGGGTATATTGATCGCACCGACCGGCTGTTGCGGCTCGTCGAGGGGTTTTTTCCCGAAGTCGCTTGGCTCGATGACCGTGAGACGCTGACCTATCTGCACAGCTGTATCTCCACGCGCGTGCAGCGGGTGCGGGTGCCGGAGACGCCCATGCATCTGGATGCACTTCTGACTGATGAACCGCTGACCGGCGGGCTTGAGCCGCGTCTGGGCACCGCGCATCTGCGCACGCTCACCATAGTTGGATTTCCCAGTTCCACCTTTCCCGGGCTGTTGGACGAGCTCAACAGGCTTGCTTTCCCTTACCGCTGGTCGACCCGGGCGATCATGCTCGACAAGACCGATGCGACCAAGCTTTTGGGCAAGATCCGGCGGCAATGGTTCGCCAAGCGCAAGTCTGTTGCTGCGATCCTCAAGGAAGTCATGACCAACGAGGCATCGGTCCTGGTCGATAGTGATGCCGCGAACAAGGCCGCTGACGCCGATGCTGCGCTCCAAGAACTCGGCGCCGACCATGTCGGCCAGGCCTATGTCACCGCGACCGTCACGGTCTGGGACGAGGATGCGGCGCTTGCAGCCGAGAAATTGCGCCTCGTCGAGAAGGTCATCCAGGGCCGTGATTTCACCTGTATCATCGAAGGCATGAACGCGGTGGAAGCCTGGCTCGGATCGCTTCCAGGCCATGTCTACGCCAATGTCCGGACACCGCCGATTTCCACGCTGAATCTCGCCCATATGATCCCCTTTTCCGCCGTGTGGGCCGGGCCGGAACGGGACGAGCATTTGCGCGCACCGCCGCTTTTCTACGCGCGGACCGAAGGCTCGACCCCGTTCCGCTTTTCCCTTCATGTTGGTGATGTTGGCCATGCGCTGATCGTCGGACCGACCGGCGCTGGCAAGTCGGTGCTGCTGGCACTGATGGCGCTGCAGTTCCGCCGCTATGCATCATCGCAAGTTTTCGCCTTTGATTTCGGCGGCTCCATCCGGGCAGCAGCGCTCGCCTGCGGCGGCGACTGGCAGGACCTGGGATCGTCTTTGGCCGACGATGGTGCTGGCGCAACATTCCTGCAGCCGCTGGCTCGCATCGACGATGCCGCCGAACGCAACTGGGCCGCCGAATGGTTGCAGGCGATCCTCGCCAGTGAGGGCATGCCTGGCGATCCGGCGACCAAGGAACATCTCTGGTCGGCCCTGAACTCGCTGGCGACCGCGCCGGTAGCCGAGCGGACGCTCACCGGGCTGGCCGTGTTGCTTCAGTCGCAGGCGCTTAAACAGGCCCTCGCGCCTTATTGCATCGGTGGGCCCTTCGGGCGGCTGCTCGATGCAGAGAGCGAGCATCTCGGCGAAAGTACATTTCAGGCCTTCGAGACCGAAGGATTGACCGGCTCGGCGGCAGCGCCTGCCGTGCTCTCCTATCTGTTTCACCGCATCGAGGGGCGGCTCGATGGCTCGCCCACGATGATCATTATCGATGAAGGCTGGCTCGTGCTCGATAGCCCGGCGTTCGCAGCGCAGCTGCGCGAATGGCTGAAGACGCTGCGCAAGAAAAATGCGAGCGTGGTCTTCGCGACCCAGAGCCTTGCCGATATTGAGGCCAGCGCCGTCGCGCCTGCCATCATCGAAAGCTGCCCGACACGGCTGTTCCTGCCCAATGAGCGGGCGGCCGAACCGCAGATCCTGTCAATCTATCGCCGTTTCGGTTTGAACGACCGGCAGATCGAGATCATCGCACGAGCCACGCCCAAGCGCGATTATTACTGCCAGTCAGCGCGCGGCAACCGGCTCTTTGAACTGGGCCTGGGCGAAGTTGCGCTCGCCTTCACAGCGACATCCTCGAAAAGCGACCAGCTGGCGATAGCCGAGTTGACGCAGGCACATGGTGCCGCGGGTTTCGCTCACCACTGGCTGCTTCACCGCGGCCTCCCCTGGGCAGCCGAGATGCTTCCCGCGCCTGAAATATTTCCCCCTGCCCCCATGGGTCAACACAAGGAGTAAACGCTCATGAAATCCGTCCCCTTGCGCTCCTGCATCGCCGCAGGTCTTGCCATGATGGCGATGACCGCCACAGTAACCCTGCCCGCGCCGGCTTATGGCCAGTTTGGCGGGATCGTCTACGATCCGAGCAATTATTCGCAGAACCTCCTCACAGCGGCCCGGACGCTTGAGCAGATCAACAACCAGATCCGTGCACTGCAGAACCAGGCGGCCTCGCTGGTCAACGAAGCGCGCAATCTGCAGAGCCTGCCGATGTCGATGCTTGACCCGCTTCAGGCACAGATCCGCCAGACCCAGCAGCTGCTTGGTCGAGCACAGGGCATTGCCTATGATGTGCAGGCTGTCGAACGCGAGTTCGGGCGCCAGTATAAGGATATCGACCTGACCGGCAGCCAGCGCGCGATGGTCGACGGCGCCGAGGCACGCTGGCGCAGCAGCGTCGCCGCGTTCGAAGATGCGCTCAAGGTTCAGGCAGGCGCCGTCACCAATATCGAGGGCGCACGCACCGCCGTGCAAAGCCTGGTGACCGCAAGCCAGTCGGCGACCGGGGCGCTGCAGGCAGCGCAAGCCGGGAACCAGCTCCTTGCCCTCCAGTCGCAGCAGCTCGCTGACCTGACCGCGACCATCGCCAGCCTCGGGCGCGCGCAATCGCTTGATGCGGCCAGGGCGGCGGCGGCCAAGGCGCAGGCCCGCGAGCAGCTCCGCCGTTTCCTGGCGCCGGGACGCGGCTACACGCCTGCGAACGCCAAGATGTTCCGGAACTAAAGACCGTGGACAGCAAGCTCTTGGCGCGCATTGGCGCGGGCGCGTTTGTCGCCGTGGCGCTGACCATATCCCTGCTTCAGCTGCGCGAAGAGCCTGCCAAGCCCCTGCCCGCAAGCATCACTGTCTTGGAACCGGATGGCGATCCCTTGCCTGCAATATTGCGCGGTTGCTCGGCCATGGGCGAACTGGCTCTGTCTTCGCCCGACTGCCGCACGGCCTGGGCCGAGAATCGCCGGCGGTTTCTGGGGGTTTCGGGCGAGAAGGCCGATCCCCGCATGGACAGGAGCGAATGATATGGGCGGTACTGGCGTTGTCGACCGCTTCCTCGACATCTTTTCGCGCTACATTGACAGCGGCTTCGGGCTGCTGTCGGGCGAGGTCGCGTTCATCGCCACCACATTGATTGTCATTGACGTGACGCTTGCTGCCTTGTTCTGGACCTGGGGCGAACAGGACGATGTGATCGCCCGGCTCGTCAAGAAGACCCTGTTTGTCGGAATATTCGCTTATATCATCGGCAACTGGAACAATCTCGCCCGCATTGTCTTCGAGAGCTTTGCAGGACTCGGCCTGAAAGCCAGCGGTACCGGCTTTACCGCTGCCGAACTGCTTCAGCCAGGCCGCGTCGCGCAGGTCGGGCTTGACGCCGCACGGCCTCTGATCGAGGCGATCTCGGATCTCATGGGCTTTGTGAGCTTTTTCGAAAATTTCCTGCAGATCATCATATTGCTGCTCGCCTGGGCGGTTGTGATCATCGCTTTCTTCCTCCTGTCGATCCAGCTGTTCATCACGCTGATCGAGTTCAAGCTGACTACGCTTTGCGGCTTTGTGCTCATCCCGTTCGGCCTGTTCGGTAAAACCGCTTTCATGGCCGAGCGCGTGCTGGGCAATGTGATCTCCAGTGGCATCAAGATACTGGTGCTCGCGGTCATTGTCGGGATTGGATCAACGATCTTTTCCGAATTCACCAGCGCGATTGCGGGCGAACCGACCATCGAAGACGCTCTGTCGCTCGTGCTGGCGAGCCTTGCCCTGCTCGGCCTCGGTATCTTCGGTCCCGGTATCGCCAATGGCATCGTCTCGGGCGGACCGCAGCTTGGCGCTGGTGCTGCAGCCGGAACCGCATTGCTTGCCGGCGGTGCGGCCGCCGGAGCGGTCGCAGGCGCAAAAATTGCCAGCGGCGCCGTCGCCAGCGCCGCTTCCAACGTTGCCCATGGCACTTCGCGCGCAGCGGGCGGTGCCAGCATGGCTTATGCTCTGGGATCGGCAGGCAAGTCAGGCGCGGCGGCTGTTGGTTCCGGCATGGCAGCGGTCGGCGATGCCGCTGTCGGCTCCGCGCTGTCGCCTTTGCGCAAATCCGCCGACGGGCTGAAGCAGTCCTTCCGCGAGGGCGGCCGCGCCGCCATCATCAATAGCGGCGGCACCATTACGGGTTCGGGCCTGGGCCCCAATAGCCCTCCCGCAGCGCCGTCGTCGGCCGACGCGGGTCAACCGGCATGGGCCAAAGCGATGAAGGACCGACAGACCATCTCCCACGGTGCCACGATCGCGGCTCATGCTCTGAGGGCCGGCGACAGCCATGGCGGCGGCGCTTCCATCGACACATCTGAAAAGGACTGACGCCCATGTTTCGACGCCCCAATATTCGCTACAGCAAGACACCCGAACCCGAAACCCCCTACCAGCGGGCGGCCCAGATATGGGACGATCGCATGGGTTCGGCCCGCGTGCAGGCGCGCAACTGGCGGTTGGCCTTCTTTGGCGTGCTCGGTCTTTCCACGTGCCTGACCGCCGGGATCCTCTGGCAGGGCGCGCGCGGGTCGATCACACCCTGGGTGGTTGAAGTCGACAAATTGGGCGAGGTGCAGGCAATAGCGCCAGCCGATAGCGGGTACAACCCGTCGGACCCCCAGATCGCGTTTCATCTGGCCCGCTTCATCGAGCAGGTCCGCGCCATTCCTGAAGACCCGGTCATAGTCCGGCAGAACTGGCTGCGCGCCTATGACTTTGCAACGGACAAGGGAGCGCTGGCGCTCAACGACTATGCGCGAACCAATGATCCGTTCGCATTGATCGGCAAGGAACAGGTTGCTGTTGACGTAACCAGCGTCATTCGCGCCTCGCCGACGAGCTTTCGCGTCGCCTGGGCCGAGCGGCGCTACCGTGACGGCAGCCTTGCCGACACAAGCCGCTGGACGGCGATCCTGACCATCGCCCTCCAGACGCCCCGCACCCCCGATGCGCTGCGCAAAAATCCGCTGGGCATCTTCGTGCATTCCATCAACTGGTCGAAGGAACTCGGATCATGATCAACAATTTTGCAGCGCCAAAGCGCCGCCTTGTCTTCGTCATGCTCGCAGCGAGCACGGCATTTGCCCTGCCCCTTCAGGCCAAGGATCAGCCTTCGTCCTCTGGCGAACCCAATAAAGCCTCGCAGCCTCATTCCGCCGAGCATGTGCTCGCGATTCCGGTGCCGCTGCCGCTACCCGGCCAACTCAAACAGCTTCCGCAGGCGTCGGCTCCCCCCCGGTCCCTTGGCGCCGC
>TARA_R110002033_G_scaffold802_1_pt1 | contig 29280 bp, 27 predicted proteins | sample TARA_R110002033 | Tara Oceans TARA_R110002033 (sample SAMEA4397051) | marine metagenome | biome: Polar Biome; feature: [SRF] surface water layer (ENVO:00010504); material: water (ENVO:00002006), including particulate matter (ENVO:01000060) such as... | depth 5 m
AGGTTCTACTTTTGAGCTTATTATTTGCAAAAATATTGATTTAATCCAAGGTTTAGAAGTTTTAAGTTTAAGTACAGAGACTTCTAATTCAATAAAAGACACTTCTCCCAATGAAGAAATTTATATTCTAAATAGTAATCCAATTTTATTTTTTAAAATTATAAGTCAAATATCTTCAAAATATAATATAATTTATATTAAAGATTTAAAAGAGATTAATTTAAGTAAGGATACAAAAATAATTTTGGAAGCATCTTCTTTAAAAGAAGAAGATATTATATATATAAAAGAGTATAAAATAAATAACTTAATTCTAATTACAGAAGGAAAGATAAATAAAGAGTTGGATGATTTAGTAATTTTGTCTATAGATAAATCGCTTGAAAATATTGATTACTCTTTAATTTAAATAAAAGGAAAACATGATGGAAAAGTTTAGTATTCTTATATTAGATGATGTAGAAGAAAATATATATTCATTAAAACTTATGATAGAAGATAGCTTTGATACAGAAATTTATACTGCCTTAAATGCACAAGATGCAATTTCAATACTTATGAATAACAAAGTAGATCTTATACTAAGTGATATTCAAATGCCTGATGTAGATGGATTCCAATTTGTTGATTACATAAAAAGTTTAGAAATAACAAAAGATATTCCAGTTATTTTTATTACAGGAATTTATGATAAAGACTCATATCAAAAAAAAGGTTATGATTTAGGAGTTATTGAATATATTTCAAAACCAATTGATAATGATCTATTAACATCAAAGTTAAAAGTATTTATAAAGATATTTGAAGAAAAAAAGAGTTCAAAAGAAGAGTTAGACCAAGCAAATAAACTTCTCGTTCATAATGCAAAAATGGCTAGTATGGGAGAAATGATTGGTGTTATATCACATCAATTAAAACAACCTTTAAATATTATGTCATTATATTGTAACGATATAAAATATTCATATGATACAGATGATTTAGATAGGGAAACAATAGATAAATTTGATAAAGATACAAAGCAACAAATTAAACATATGACAAATACAATTGATAGTTTTCTAAACTTCTTTAACTCTGAAAAAAAACTCACAACAATACCTATAAAAAAAGCAATTGTTACTTTTATTGACTTAATGAAAGCTCAAATTAGAAAAAGTGGTATAGACTTAAAAGTTGACATTGAAGATGCTTATATAGTAGGTGTAGAGATGGAATTAGCACAAGTTTTTATAAATATTATTACTAATTCAATTCAAGCATATAATGAAAGAGAGATAGAAAATAGGCCTATTGAAATAAAAGTATACAAAGAAAATGACAAAGTTATTTTGACAATTGGCGACTTTGCAGGTGGAATTGATGAAAATAATATGGAAAAACTTTTTGATCCATATTTTACTACAAAAAGTGATGGAACAGGGATTGGTCTTTATATGGTTAAATTAGTAATAATAAATAGCTTTAAAGGTGAATTGAAAGTTGAGAATAGTGATAAAGGGCTTAAATTTATTATGACTTTCCCTTCAGCATAAGAGTAAGAATAAACTTACTCTATCTATAGTCATTTTTATACTCAACATAGTGAGATGCATGTTTGATAAGCTTATCAACATCTTCTTCACTTAACTCTTTTACTACTTTTGCAGGACTACCCATAATTAAACTTCTTGGAGGAAAGACTTTTCCAGAAGTTACAAGAGAATTAGCTCCTACTATGCTTCCTTCACCAATTATTGCATTGTCTAATATTGTAGCACTCATTCCTATAAGACAATTATCTTCAATAGTACAACCATGAAGCATAACTTTATGTCCAATAGTTACATTATTCCCAATTATTGTTTTTGTATCAACATCAGTATGAATACATGATAGATCTTGGATATTTGTTTTTTTACCAATTTTTACTTCATTTACATCTGCTCGAATTACACAGCCAAACCAAACTGATGAGTCTTCATCAATACTTATATTTCCAATTAAATCTGCACTTGGAGCTATCCAAGCACTTTGTGCAATTGTTGGATAGAACTCTTTAAACTTTAATATCATATTTATACCCTATAGATAATTTTAATTTATTATATCTATAGAAAGTAAAAGCTAAATAAAAATTTATTTAGCTTTATATTCTAGTATAACTGGTTGAGAGTAGTTTGGTACATCATCATAAGTAAATATTGCATAATATTTATCAATATCTGTTGCACCAAAATCATCTAAAGTATACTCATCTACACCTGCATAAAGTTTTTGTCCATCTTGTGCAGATAAAGGTTTTCTAAAAGGATTTTTAATAACTTTTGCTCCTACAAAATCGGCATCTTTTGGATTATTCCAAGTAACTTTTACTTTACCATTTTCTATTACTAATTGTGCATTTGTTACTTTTTCAACAGGGAATCTTCTTTTTGGTATATATTCAATAATAAGTTTTGGACACAAAGTACTATTATTACTAGCTTCCCATGAAACAGTCTTATCTTTTAATACTTTAAATGCAGATGTTGGTTTTAATACAAAAGAGATGTCTGATTTAGTTTTTAACTTCTCATTTAAAGTAATTTCAGAAAATGAATCAAACATAAAATATTGGGTTTGATTGTTTTTAAGTTCAGTTGCACTTACATCATAACCAATATTTTGAATAACTTCTCTAGAAGTAATATCTTTGTAGCTTTTATTTATATTATCATCTACGAACTCCAAATGGAATCTAATATCATCTTTGATATAAACTTTTGTAGAGTTTAATTCAAAATAAGCTTTAGTAATCATAGTATCATTATAAGGAGGAAGGGAGGAAAGATTAAATTGAAAAGTAGAATATATTTTATTTCCTTTTTCATCAAAACCGGGAGTAATCACATTTTCTAATACTTCATTTTTACTTACTGTATAAATAGATTTAGGAAATAAAGCTATGCTAGTTGGTTCAATTGTATAAGTTAATTCAAGTCTTGGTCTATATGTTAACCCAAAACCAAACTTTCCATACCCAATGTCCCATTGCATCATCTGTTTACTTCGTCCAACCCTTAACTCTTTTGGACCTTCAACTCTTAAGATAATAGTATCATCTTTTATAGATTTTTTTAAATCATCACACTCTAAACCTGATAAATGCCAATTTCTCCAAATACCTTGTGTCAGCTGATGGGACTCAGTAGGGCGACCAATATATCTAATTATCTCCATATTATTTACATCTTCAAAATCTGTAATATCACCCATTGTATCTTGATTAACAAGTCCTACATTCCATTCACCATACTTTTCAATTGTAGTTGAAACTCTGTTTATTGGATATAGATTAAATGAAGCTAATTTTATAAGTGCATTTTGAGGAAGTGATTTTACATTTATGGAAATAATAGCATATGAAATACCTTTATTTTCATCAATTCCTACAAATAAAGAATTTACACCAAAATGTTTAGGATTATTATTTAAGTTCTCTGCCACATAACCAGTACCTTTTGCATTGGCATAAAAAGTTCTACTATATTCATCATACTCAACTAAAGTCCTAATTTTAATTTGAGGATAAAAAGATGACTTTTGATTTGTTTTTTTATTTACAACTCTAATATTGTAATAATAATCTCTATTTGAAGCTAGATTTATATCACTAAACTCTAAAGCTTGGGTTTTTGCAATTAAGTTAGAAGAGTTACAAAACTGTTTATCTTTTTGGCTTCTAAATATTTCAAAATAGATATTCTTATTTAATTGATAATCCCATTTTAATGTTACATGATTTGAACCAATTTCACTAGCTTCAAAACTATCCACTCTATTCATTAAAGAAGCTTTGGCATAATTATCTACTTCTTTTAATGCATATATTAGTGCTGGAATATGTTCTCTTATATTTTCATTCATATCTTCCATATAATCACTAATATTTCTAGTTCCTACTTCCACAACTGACGAAAGTATTCCTTGTGAATAATAAAATTCTCTTCCACTTCCTGATATTAATTTTGCAGGAGGTTTACCTTGATGTATCCCATATTCTCGTCCTGATATCTTTCTGATTTCCTCTGCCATATTTGCACACAAAGTATTCATATCAATTGTATCAATTGTATCTTCATGTCTAAAATCATGCGCAGGAAAGAAAACATTACCTTGACTATGGTAATCTAAAGCAATAGTGATATTTGTGTGGGCTAAAACAAAGTCTCTTAAACTTTGAGTTTCAGGCTCACTAAAAGGTTCAGGACCTCCATATACATTTGATGCAGTATTTGTAGACTTTACAAATCCTATAGGAAAGTTTCTATTTAAGTCAACTCCATATGTTCCATCTAAATTTTGTCTTCTATTTTTTCTCCAAAAAGAGAAATGATTTCTTGAATATTCATAACCATCAGGGTTAGCACAAGGTACCATATAAATAGTACTTTCATTTAAATATGTTTGTAAAGTAGGGTCAGTTTCTAGATTTTTTAATACATAAGTTGCAAACTCTATAGCTAACTCATGTCCAATCCACTCCCTAGCATGGATTGTCCCTGTATAAAATAGGGCAGGTTTATTATTTGCTGTTTCAATATTTTTTGATATTGTTATTAAATTAATATCTCTTTTTTCCCAAGTTTGACCAATAGATTCTATTTTGAAATATTCTGGATATTTCGCTTCCAATTCTTTGAAAATTGTTGTTGAAGCATCGTATGATCTGTATAATCTTTTCAATAAATTATTCTCCTATTTTTAATCTAGCCTTCAATTGACTAAACTTATTTTTCCCAATACCTTCTATCTCTTTTAATTCATTTATATCTTTTAACTTTGTTACTTTTTTTCTATAATCGATAATAATTTTTGCTAATTTGGGACCAATACCTTTTATTTTTTTTAGAACTTCAATAGTAGCAAAATTTATATCGATTCTCATATCATCAATATTTTCATCCCAAGCTTTTAACATTTGTGCATCTATTGATTCTAATTCAAATAAATCAGAACTATCAGTAATAATATTCTCATCAAGATACTCTTTTATTTCAATAGCCAACTCTTCATCCATACCATATAAAGACATTAAATCAGTCAAACTAGCTTCATTTAAATTGATTTTTTTCTTTTCAAATTCAGTAACAGTACTTGCTTGTTTTTTATAGGTTTTTTCTATATCTTTTGGTGCAATTGAATCTGGAATATCATTACTATTACTAATTTCAGTTAATGCCATATCAAAATCTTTTGTATCATTTAAAAAATACTCTCCATCAAAACTAGGTTTATATTTACTAAACCCTATGTGTCTCATAGTTCTAAGTAATGAAGAGTCTATTTTCCCTAACTCTTCCCAAGAGAACATTGGAACATGAGGTTTTTTAAATCTTCCCATAGAAAAATCCCACATCAAGTATTGACAAATCCAGTCTCTAATATATGGAAAAGCTGCAAAAGCAGTTGCACACTCTAAGATATATGCTTTTCCTGTTTTAGCACAAATAGCAATATCACAAGCCCAATACTCTGCTTTTGCAGCTTTACTAGCTTTTACAGCAAGTTCTAGGGCATTCATAGGAATATTTTCATAAGACATTGAACCTCCTTGTGAGGTATTTGTAATCCATTCCCCAGCACCCGAATATCTCCAAAAAGCACAAATAGGTTTGTGTCCTATAAGCATTACTCTAATGTCCCCTGAATCTTTTAAATCAATTGCATTTTGAGTATAAATTGGAGTATATTTTTTTTCATCCAAAAGTTTTTTTGCTTCTTTGTAACTATCAGCTTTGTGAACATAATAACCACCATAATTAGATGCTCCATAACTTCTTTTTATAATTTGTGGGTAAGTAGCTTTATTTTTTAGATAATCATACCCTTTATCTTTATCATAATATATTTTTGTTTTGGGAATTGAAATATTAAATTTCTTACAAAATAGAGTTACATTCTCTTTTGATTTATTTGAAAACTGTGTTTCAATCGAGGGTACAAATCTTACATTCGGAAGCTCTTTTGATATTTCGACAAATGTCTCATATGCAGTTGCAGGAATATTTCCTATTAAAACTTCAATTTTTTTTCTTTTAATCTCTTTTATAAATCTTGCTTTGTCATTTTTCCAATGATATGTAACAGTTTCTATTTTATCTGGCCATCCTTTAAAGTTTGACTTATCAAAAAATCTCATTACATAATCTAAATATAAGAATCCTATCTTTGGCAGTTTTTTCATTTCTTATCCCCTTTTTTAGTTTTTCTATCAATTAAATCTACAATCAAGTCTATTTTTTTGTCATTAAAATCTAAACCCATCTTTTCTTGTTCTGGCGTTGCAAAAGCAGGTATTCCATTTACTTCTAAAACAATAAATTCTTCCTTTTTTCTATCATAAATAATATCAACACCTGCAATATCAAGTCCTGTAATTTTAGTTGCTTTTAGTGCCAAATTGATTACATCATCATTTGGTTCCCTTAAAAATACACTTCCACCACTTGTAACATTTGTTCTCCAGTCACTTCCTCCTGCTTTTCTACCATAACACCCTACAAATTGACCATCAACAATATCAACTCTATAATCAGTATTATCATAATCAATAAATTTTTCAACATAAAAATATCTTAAATCCATTTGATTTAAAAAAGGAATAAGCATATCTAATGTTTCTTCATTTTCTATTTTAGTAAGACCAACTCCACCCCAACCATCAGTAGGTTTATAGACCATTTTTGACCATTTCTTCATAATAATATTTAAATGATGAGTATCATCCCTATGACAAAGTTTATAATCTGCAGTTTTTACACCATTTGTTCTTAGCCAAAATGCTGTATGAAACTTATCTTCTGTTAGTTCAAAAGAATCATAATTATTAATCATAGGAATAACTCTATTTAAGGCTTTATATAAATACATTTGGTATTGAGTCTGTTCCCCCGCATTATAAGAAAAAAACAAGTCAAGTTTATCTAATTTCATTTTATCATAAATAATATGACCATTCTTTGCAATAGCATTTCGTAAATTTAAATTAGGAATTGTTTCAATATTTCTCTCTTTTAATTTTTCTATCATTTTTCCTTCTATAATATTTCCACCACCATTTTGATAAAGCCACATACCTATTTTTCTATTCATAATAATCCCCTTTAATCATTATTTTGAAAATGAGCTAAAATTTTAGTCATTAAATCAATTCTAGTTTGAAAACTACTTTTCAAAGCTCTTTCTTTTACTGTATGATCACCATCTCCATATGGACCAAAACCATCTAAAGTTGTAACTCCACAGGAGGCAACAATATTTGCATCACTTACACCACCTCTTTTTTCAGTTAATTGTTTAATATTTGCAATTTTTTCTATTGTATTTATTAGTTCTAGTTGATTAGAGTTTTCTTCCATTACATCTCTTTGAATTGAGCCTATAAGTGTTGATACACTACCCTGTACATAAGATTTCTTTACAATCCTATCTATTGCATTTAAAACTCTTTCTTTCTCATCACTCAATGTATATCTAAGTTCTAATGTAATCTCACATTTTGGTGAGATTGTATTTGCTCCAATTCCACCATTAATTTTACCAACATTCACGGTTGTCTCTAAATCTAAATTTGTTAGCTTTACTAATTCTTGTAGTTTATAACTAGCTTCAAGATTTGCATCTATGCCTTTACTATAGTGGTTCCCCGCATGAGCAGCTTTACCTTCAATATATATTGTAAAAGTTCCTACACCCTTTCTTTGTGTAACAACTTCCATATTTTCACCCGCTGCTTCAAATACAAAACACAAATCATAATTTTTTGCAATATCTGAAGTTAAAAATTTAGAATCATCACTTCCTGACTCTTCATCAGAAACAAGTAAAAAATCTATATTAAAAATCTCATTATTTTGATTATAAATATTTCTAAGTGCTTGAAGAGCAACTATATTCCCACCTTTCATATCACAAGCACCAGGACCATAAATCCAATCTTCATCTTCTGTAACAGATTCAAAAGTATCAGGAGGGAATACGGTATCATTATGTCCTAAAAGTAGAATTTTTGTCCCATTTTTTTTCTTTGATAAAAAGAGTAAGTGATCACCTATTAATTCACGAGAGTAACTATTTTTTTGAAAGCCTAAATCTTCCAGCCATATTGACATGAGTTTACCAACTTTATCAACGCCATCTTTATTTTTTGTATAAGAGTTTATACTCATTATAGTCATTAAATTGCTTAAATAGTTCATGTTCATCCATATAGTTAATGTAGATAATTTACTATAAAAAGTTATACATTAATTATAAAATAATTATATATAAAATACCTTATATTATCTTACTGTAATATAGTAGCATTTTCGTTACAAATAATCTAAAATTAAATTAATAGAAAGTTGTAACCTAAAGTTTTATAATAGTTTTTATGTGAATTATCATTATAGATGATAGCATAGAATATATATTTAGGAGGAGTAAGGGTGTTTATTTTTTAACCACCCTTACTTAATTATTTATTTTTGTTTTTGTTTTTTTGACCTGCAATAATAAATCTAAGAGCATTAAGTCTAATAAAACCTTCTGCATCTTTTTGATTATATACTTCGTCTTCTTCAAATGTAGAGTGAGCTTCTGAATATAAAGAGTTAACAGATTCTCTTCCTACCACCATTACACTACCTTTGTAAAGTTTTAATTTTACAGTACCTTCAACATTTACTTGAGTTGCATCAATTGCTGCTTGAAGCATTTCTCTCTCAGGAGAGAACCAATATCCTTGATAGATAAGTTTTGCGTATTTTGGCATCATTTCATCTTTTAAATGAGCAGCTTCTCTATCTAAACAAATAGATTCGATTGCTCTATGAGCTTTAAGCATAATTGTTCCACCTGGAGTTTCATAACAACCTCTTGCTTTCATACCCACATATCTATTTTCAACAATATCAAGTCTTCCTATACCATGTTTATTTCCATAGTCATTTAATTTTTTAAGTAATGTTGCTGGAGATAACTCTTCACCATTAATTGATATTGGATCACCATTTTTATATCCAATAGTGATGTATTCTGCTTGGTCAGGAGCTTTTTCAGGTGAAGTAGTCCATAACCACATTGATTCTTCTGGTTCATTATTTGGATTTTCTAAATGTAAACCTTCATATGAGATATGTAAAAGGTTTGCATCCATAGAGTATGGACTAATAGCTGGATTTCCATCTTTATCAAGATGTTTTTTATCTATTTCAATTCCATTCTTTTTAGCATAAGCTAATAGTTTTTCTCTAGAATTTAAATCCCACTCTCTCCAAGGAGCAATAACTGTAATTTCAGAATCAAGTCCTAAATAACCTAATTCAAATCTAACTTGGTCATTTCCTTTTCCTGTAGCTCCGTGAGAAACTGCATCTGCACCCATTTTATGTGCTATTTCAATTTGTTTTTTAGCGATTAAAGGTCTTGCAATTGAAGTACCTAATAAATATTCACCTTCATAAATTGCATTTGCTCTAAACATAGGGAATACATAATCTTTTACAAACTCTTCTTTGATATCTAGTATAAATATATTTTCAGGCTTAATTCCACAAGCTAAAGCTTTAACTCTAGCTGGTTCAACCTCTTCACCTTGACCTAAATCAGCTGTGAATGTTATAACTTCAGCATTATATTCATCTTGAAGCCATTTTAATATTGTAGATGTATCAAGTCCACCACTATAGGCTAATACTACTTTTTTTACTTCTTTTTTACTCATTTATTATATCCTATATCATAGTAATTTTAAGGAGTTATTTTATCTTATCTTAGCTATAATCTTGTTTATGAGAATAGATAAATTTTTAAACGCAGTTAATATTACAAAAAGAAGAGCAGTTGCTGAAGATATGCTTGAACATAAAGTAGTTCATATAAATGGAATGCCCGTAAAAAAAGCAAAAGAAGTTAAGGTTGGAGATTTAATTGAGATAAGATACTTAGAATATACAGAAGAGTATAAAGTACTACAAATTCCACAAACAAAATCAACTCCAAAATCAAAACAAGCAGAATATATAGAAAAATTAAAAGGAAAAGATGATGTTTAGTAAAGACAAACTAAAATTTGATGATATATTTGAAAATAGACTTCCAGTGGAAGAAGTTAGAGAGTATTTAATCAAATTATATGAAGATGGAGAAACCGCTGAACAAATAGCAGCAGCAGCTGATGCTATGAGAGATCATCTTATTGCTTTACCAGTTGATTATTCTTTAAAAGATGAGTTAATTGACAATTGTGGAACAGGTGGAGATAAATCAAATAGTTTTAATATATCAACAACAGTTTCATTACTTTTGGTTGCTTGTGGTTCAAAAGTAGCAAAGCATGGGAATAGAAGTATTACAAGTAAGTCAGGAAGTGCTGATATGCTAGAAAAGCTTGGTATAAATCTAAATTTAAATATTGATAATCAAGTAAAAATGCTTGAAAATACTGGTTTTGTATTTATGTTTGCCCAAAATCATCATCCAGCAATGAAAACTATAATGCCTATACGAAAATCAATACCACATAGAACTATTTTTAATATTTTGGGACCTTTAAGTAATCCAGCAACAGTATCAAAACAACTAATTGGTGTCTTTAGTGATGAGTATATCCATAGAATGATTACAGCTCTAAGTCTTTTAGATACAAGAAGAGCTATGGTTGTTAGTTCAAAAGATGGAATGGATGAAATTTCAATTAGTGATGTTACTTATGCAACTACATTGATTGATCAAAGAACACATGATTTTATAATAGATCCTAGAGATTTTGGATTAGGATTGTATTCAAAAGATGATATTTTAGGTGGAGATGCTCAAGAAAATGCTCAAATCACAAGAGATATCTTAGAAGGAAAAGTAAGTGGTGCAAAACTTGATATTGTATTACTTAATGCAGGAGCTGCACTATTTATAGATGATAAAGCAAAAGATATAAAAGAAGGTATTGAAATAGCAAGAGAAGCTATCAATTCTGGAAAAGCAAAAGAAAAACTTGATCAAATCATTAATTTTTCTAAAAGTATGAAATAGGATAATTTTGGAAAAAATAGAATTAGTTTTAGAAGAAAATGATTTAATTAAAATCATTAATAAATTAGATAAAATAATTGATAAAAAAGAGTCAATTGTTTTATTAAGAGGTGACTTAGCAAGTGGTAAGACTACTTTAGTAAAAAACTATGTAAAGTTCTTAGAAATCGATGACTTAGTTACATCACCAACTTTTTCAATTCAAACAATTTATGGTGAAAATATTTATCATTATGATGTTTATAATAAGACTTTAGAAGAGTTTATATCTTTAGGTTTATTAGAAGAATTTGAAAAAGAGGGTATCCATTTTGTAGAGTGGGGAGATGATAGATTAAATGAACTTCTTAACTCTTATGGATTTCATACTATTAAAATAGATATTGAAAAATTAGAAAATAAAAGGCGATATATAATTAATGCATAAATTAAGAATAGAAAACATAACTAAAAACATTAAAAAAACTCAAATTTTACATGGTATTTCACTTGAAGTTAAATCTGGAGAAATAGTTGGTTTATTAGGACCAAATGGAGCAGGTAAAACTACAACTTTTTATACTGTTTGTGGACTTGTAAAACCAACTTCTGGGAAAGTTTTTTTAGATGAAACAGAAATTACAAATTTGCCTTTACATAAAAGAGCATTAAAAGGTATAGGGTATTTACCACAAGAATCATCTATTTTCAAAGACTTAAGCGTAGAAGACAATCTAATGCTTGCTGCTCAAATAGTTACAAGTGATAAAGCTGAACAATTTAAAAGAGTAGAAGAGTTACTTGAAGTTTTTAATATTGAACCAATTAGACAAAGAAAAGGAATCTCTTTGTCAGGTGGGGAGAGAAGAAGAACAGAAATAGCAAGAGCTTTAGTATCAAAACCAGTTTTCCTATTACTTGATGAACCTTTTGCTGGAGTTGATCCAATTGCTGTTAAAGATATTCAAGAAATTATCAACCAATTGACACTTAGAGGTATTGGTGTGTTAATTACAGATCATAATGTAAGAGAAACTCTTCAAATATGTGATAGAGCATATGTTATGAAAAGTGGAGCACTTTTAGCAGCTGGAAATAGTGATGAGATTAGGAATGATGTAAGCGTAAGAGAACACTACTTAGGAGAAAGTTTTACTTTTTAAAAGTAAAAAACTCTCTCTTCTTCACTTTTAAGTGCTTTATTTAAAGCAGAACTTACTCTTTGTAAAATAAGCTCTTCATTATCATCATTTTTTAATTCAACTACTCCAAAACAACTATGTTGGGGAAGTTTCTTATTTACAAGCATAGTATTTAAAATGTCTTCAAGTTTATAAGATACATTTAGCGCACCATCTAAGTCAGTTTCAGGTAATAAAACCAAAAAAGATGATTCTTCAGATTTAAAACAAATATCATGTTCTCTTATATTATTTTTAATTAATTCGCTAATATCATTTAAAAAGTCTTCATATGAGATAATTTTTTCATCTATATTTCGTACACTTAGCTTTATTAAAGATAAATCTTTTCTATATCTTCTAACTCTTTTTGATTCAATTGAAAAGATTTTATGAAATCTATTTAGATTGTATAATCCTGTTATCAAATCATGATTATATTTGTATTCAAATAAATTTGATTTCTCATTTAAATTTGTAATATCAAATAAAGAGACTAGAAAATAAGTTTTTTCTTTTTCTATTTTTGTAACATTTAATTTAAAAATCCTAGTAACATCAACTACTTTTATTTTAATTAATACATTTTCTTTATCTAAACTAGAAATAAATTCATACCATGAAATATTTTTCAACTCTTCTTTATTAGGAAGAAATAATTCTTTATCTAATAATATTTTTTCTAAATTTATATCAAATACTTTGAAGTTTTTTGAAAAGATATCATTTTTAGCAACTATTTTCCCATCTTCTAATATGGCTACTAAACTATCTTGATTATTTAATAACTCAATAGTAGAGTCCTCAAAATCCAACTCTTTACTATGTATTTCTTTCTTTAAAAACTTATGTTCTAAACATTTTGTAATATTTTTTATTAATTCATATAAATCTAAAGGTTTTAAGCAGTAAGAATTAATACCTAATTCAATAGATTTTTTATAAAAACTTGAATCAGTATGTGCTGTTGTTACAATACTAGGGATATTTGAATTAATTTCATTAATTCTTTTTATCATCTCTAAACCGTTCATTTTAGGCATATTGATATCAGCAATAATCAAATCTATATCAGGATTATTTTTAAATGATTCAAGGCCTTCTTCTCCATCGCTACAAACTGTTAAATTACCTACAATACTATTTAAAATATTAGAAGTAAAATTTCTAATTTCTTCTTGGTCTTCCACATAGAGTATGTTTAGTTGTTTAAAAAAATCTTTATTCATAGGTCCTTCTATTTTGCAAAAATATTAAGTGCATTTTTCAAATCTTCTTCTGTATCAATACCAAATGATTTAGATTGTACTTCAACCATTGCAATCTTCTTTTCATGATAGATTGCTCTTAATTGTTCAAGCTTTTCAATACCTTCAGTTAACGCTGATGGAAGTTTACAAAACTCATCTAAGCTTTTTACTGTAAATCCATAAATTCCTAAATGCCCATTATAAGTAGCATGTTCATAATGATCTCTATGATATGGGATTTTACTTCTAGAAAAATAAGTAGCATTTCCTTTATCATTTAGTAATACTTTTACATGATTTGGGTCATCTGCTAATTGTGAAGATATCTTTTTATGGCAAGATACAATCATAATATCTTCTTTATTATCTCTAACTTCTTTTACTCTATTAATAACAGCTTTTATAACATCAACTTCTATAAAAGGTTCATCAGCTTGAACATTAATAACAATATCATCTTCTTTTAAATTGAGTTTTTTAGCTGCTTCATTTATTCTATCCGTTCCACTTTGATGTTCGCTTGAAGTCATAATAGCATTTATTCCATGCTCTTTTGCTAAGGTAATAACATCCACAGAATCTGTAGCAATTGTTACATCATCTAGACTACTCACTTGTTTAGCAGTTCTTATAACCATAGGTAAACCTAGTATATCAACTAAGATTTTATTTTGAAATCTACTAGAATTTAATCTTGCAGGTATAATTATCATATTTTGTTTCCTTTAAATTATTATAGGTAATTTTATTTTAATAGTTGTTTCATTCTCAATTGAACTAACTTCAATTGTACCTTTTAAATGCATTTGAACGATACTTTTAACAATGTATAATCCTAATCCTACACCATGTTTTTCCTCTTTTGTTGAAAAGTATGGTTCAAAAATTTTTGAAATTTTGTCATTATCTATTCCTCCAGCATTATCATGGAAGGTTAACTCAATAAAATCGTTTATCTTTTTTACTTCAATTGTTATTTTTTTATTATCTTCTATCATATTTTTTTGCATTGATTCAATAGAGTTTTGAACAAGGTTATTAAATACTGTTACTATTCTATCTTGATAGGTTTCAAGTATCAAATTATCATCACAAATTATTTCGAAATCTATAACTCTTTTATATGGTTTAATAAGAGTTTCAAATAGTTTTTTTAACTCTACTATTTCTTTTTGTCCTTCAAACTCAATTAATGACTTGAACTCTTCAATTGTATTTGATAAACTTTTTACACTTTCAGTTATTTTCTTTAAACCCTCATGAAAAGGTCCTGTATCACCTATATCTAGAGATAGCTTTTGGGCAATAATAGAAATAGTGTTAAGAGGTTGTCTCCACTCATGGGAAATAGTTCTTATAGTATCTGTCATAATATTTAGTTTATTATCTTGAACTAATAGTTTTTCAGATTGGTCTAAAGTATGAGTAATATCAAACATAAGTGCCGTAAATCCAGTAATATCACCATATTTATTATAAATTGGTTTTATTTTAATATCCACCCAAAAAATATCATTATTCTTTTTGACATTTTTGATTTTACCTGTCCATTCCTTACCACTTTTTATATTACTCCACAGATCTTGGAAAAGTTCTTTAGGAGAATCTTCATGTTGAATAACAGCATGTGATCTTCCTAATAATTCACTTTTTGAATAACCTGTCAATTTGCAAAAAGCATCAGAAACTTCAGTGATAAAACCGAACTTATCTGTATGACTTGAGATAACATATTCATTTAAAATTTGGTCATCTGAGATTTGTTTTGTAATATCTTTAGCATTTAAAACAAAATATTTTTTGTTTAGCATAAGAGAAACAGTTACTTTAAGATAAATTGGTTTTTCATCTTTTCTTGTACAAATAAGATTCATATCTGTATCATAAGAATTAATCATATTATTTTTTAAAAGTTGTAAGAATGATATTTTATATGATTCATTAACTAAATCAACAAATTTTAAAGATAGTAATTCTAAATTCGTATATCCTAATATTGGGCTTAGTGCATCATTTACATATAAGAATTTACTCTTAAAATCAATGATACCAATTCCATCCCATGAGTTATTAATTATTTCTTTTAATTCATAGTTTGTATTTTTCAATTTTTCTAAATCTGAACCCATTAAAAACCTAAATAAACTTATTTTTATATCTTTTCATTATAATATAAAAACTTTAAAACTAGGGAAAATTTAATGGATAATGATAATTTAAGTGCTAAAAAAACCATAACTGTAATAGATACATTTGGGTTTTTATTTAGAAGTTTTTATGCACTTCCTCCTTTAAAATCAAAAGATGGCTTTCCAACAGGATTATTAACAGGATTTATGAATTTTATATCAAATGTTGGAAAAGACTTTCAAACTGACTATATAGTTTTTGCACTTGACTCAAAAGGTGATACTTTTAGAAATGCAATTTACAATCAATATAAAGCACAAAGACCAGATGTTCCAGAAGACTTACTAAGACAACTTCCAATTGCAATTTCATGGATAGAACAAATGGGCTTTAAAACGGCTATTAAAAGTGGATTTGAAGCTGATGATATCATAGCTTCAATTGCTCACGATGCAAGAGAAAAGAACTTAGAAGTTAGAATAGTAAGCCATGACAAAGATTTATACCAATTAATTGATGATGATACAGTTTATTTATTTGATCCAATTAAAAAAGTAGTAATCAATGAAGAAAAATGTTATGAAAAATATGGTGTTCACCCTAATCAATTTACAGATTATCAATCACTCTTAGGTGATAGTGCTGATAATGTTCCAGGAGTAAAAGGAGTAGGGGCTAAAACAGCAGAAGCTTTAATAAAAGAGTTTGGAACTTTAGAAAATATTTATGAAAATATCGAAAGTGTTCCAAAACCTAGATGGAAAACACTTCTTTTAGAAAATAAAGAGATGGCTTTTATTTCAAAAGAGTTAGTAACTTTAAAAAAAGATTGTCATTGTATAGATTTTTTAGATCAATTTGAATTACCAAAAGAAAATCCAATTTTAAAAATTCAAGATACTTTATTAAAATATGACTTAAATAAAATAGTTGAAAGAGTTCATCAAAATGGACTTAACTATAAAACCCAAATGCCAAAACCAAAAGAAAAAATAAATTATGACTTTATATTATTAAACACAAAAGAAAAATTAGAAGAAGCAATAAATACTATCCCTAAAGATTCAATTGTAGCTTTTGATACTGAAACAACAAGTTTAGATACAAAAATAGCAAAAATAGTTGGTTTTTCTTTTTGTTTTGATGAAAACAAAGCATATTATATTCCAATATCACACTCTTATTTAGGCGCTCCAGAGCAAGTCTCAATAGAAGATGCTAAAGATGCAATTAACAAGTTAAACGATTTTAAACTTATTGTTCAAAACTTCAAATATGACTTTGATATTATAAAATTTAACTTTGATATTGAGTTAAATTTATTTGCTGATACTATTATTTTAGCTTGGTTATTAGATAGTAGTTCAAAAGTAGGGCTTGATGCACTTGCAAAAAGCTATTTTGACCATACAATGATTGCCTTTAAAGATGTAGTTAAAAAAGGTGATGATTTTTCTACTGTAGATATTTCAAATGCTTGTAACTATGCAGCGGAAGATGCTTTAATGACATATAAAATATACTTTAAACTATTAGAAGAGTTTAAAAAACAAAATTGTGAACATCTTTTAAAAATAGCAGATGATTATGAGTTTAAATTTATTGATGTATTAATAAACATGCAAAATAATGGTGTAAAAATAGACACACAGATCTTAGAAAATCTTAAAATCCAAAATCAAGAATATATTCAAGAACTTACAAAAAAAATCCATGAACTTGCTGGAAGTAAATTTAATATAAATTCACCAAAACAATTAGGTGTAATACTTTTTGAAACATTAGGATTAACTGCTTCGAAGAAAGGAAAAACAGGATATAGCACAAATGAAGTTGTACTAAATAAACTAGTAGACTCCCATGAAATTATTTCAGTAATATTAGATTATAGAGAAGCATATAAACTACAATCTACTTATATTGAACCCCTTTTAGAATTAGCTTCAAATGACAGTGAAAATAAAATCTATACTTCTTTTTTACAAACAGGAACAGCAACGGGAAGACTTAGTTCAAAAAATCCAAACTTGCAAAATATTCCAGTAAAAAGTAGTGCAGGAAGAGAGATAAGAAAAGCCTTTATTGCAAGAGAAGGATATAAACTTGTTGGTATTGATTATTCTCAAATAGAATTAAGATTATTGGCTCATTTTAGTAAAGATAAAGCATTAGTAGATGCTTTTAATAATGATTTAGATATTCATAGCCAAACAGCTGTAAAAATATTTGGTGAAGAAAAAGCAGCCGAAAAAAGAAATATTGCAAAAACTATTAACTTTGGATTACTTTATGGGATGGGAAGTAAAAAACTAGCGGATACTCTTAAAATAACACCAAAAGAGGCTAAAGTTTATATTGATTCATATTTTGAAGCGTTTACAAATGTAAAAGAGTATATGAAATCAATTGAAAATTTTGCTTTGGAAAATGGATATGTTGAAACTTTAATCAAAAGAAGAAGAATATTTGATTTTAACGCAGCAAATACAATGCAAAGAATAGGTTATTTAAGAGAAGCAGTTAATACAAAATTTCAAGGAAGTGCAGCAGATTTGATAAAATTATCTATGATAAAAATCTTTGAAAAATATAAAAATAATGAAAATTTAAAAATGATTTTGCAAATTCATGATGAACTTATTTTTGAAGTTAAAAATGAAAATTTGGATGAAATAACGAATGATTTGAAAAAAATAATGGAAAATATATTTACACTAGAGATACCTTTAAAAGTATCTGTGGCTATAGGTAATAGTTGGGGTGATTTAAAGTAAAATAAAAAAGTTTTTTATTAAAAAATAATTTTCTTTTGACAAGAAAAATAAATTTAGCTATAATAAAACTAAATAAATCAATTAAAGAGTAATGAATGATTAAAACATTAAAAAATATTAGAAAACTAAATAATGCAAAATTATTAGTTGTAAGTAGTGATTTAAATGTTAAAAAATCTTTAGAACAAGATTTAGATAATTATTTTAAAGAAGTTAGTTTTGTATCAAATAATAAAGATGCATTAATTTTAGCTAGTCAAAGTACTTATGATCTTGTAATTATTGATACTCAATGTGAGGGTATGCTTTTCAAAGATTTTTGCTTTGAATTAGTTGAAATTGCACAAACACTACCTAAAATAATAATTTCGAGTGATGATAATAGCGAAGATATAGTTACTGCTGTAAATTGTAACTCATACACATTTATTTCAAAACCCTTACGATTGCAAGATTTAAAATTAGCAATTATAATGTGCTTAAATCAAACAAAAAGAGGTGATAAAGTAGAATTCCAAAATGGAATTTACTTTGATGAATATAGAGACCAATTTTTCAAATCAGGCGGAGCAGCGATTGATTTTACAAGACTTGAAAAAGGGTTCTTAAAACTTCTTATTGCTAGAAGAGGTGAAATTACTGATTATGATACAATTAAAGAGGTTGTATGGAAAGGTAAAAATATGTCTATTTATACAATGAGAAATATTGTAAATAAAATAAGACAAAAAACTTATTATGAAATAATTAGAAATCATTCTAATAAGGGATATGTAATTGACGAAACAGGTATGAAGAGATTCTAAATAATAAAGGGTGCCTAAATGGAAGAACTAATTTTGACAAAAGAAGAATTAGTCGAAATGTTTGAAAATCATATTCTTGAGGACACTCAAAAAGGTTGGTTATTAGATAAAAAAGTAGTAGAAATTATTGCTTTACATGAAGTTGAACCTAAATATCTACAAGATATTACAAATGCAAAATATTATAAAATAATCCCGAAAGGTAATTAATGTCACACTGTCCGTTCTGTAAAAAAAAGATTGCTATGAGCAAAGCATTTTGTTCAAGAAGTTGTAAAGAAAATTATTTTCAACTAATAGCAATACAAGTTCCAAAACCATTCTTAAAAAGAATATTTGTGTTTTGTGATCCTGAACAAAGAGAAGCAGAAATAGAAAACTTCGCTGATAGACATGGTTGGCGATTAGATTTATTAAAGAATAAAATTGATGAATTAGCAGTAGAGCATGGATTCACCAACTGACCAAACTGATCTAAAAAATTCAATAATTAATAAATCAACAATTCTTTATGCAGAAGATGAAAATATTCTCAGAGAAGAAGTTTCTAACATACTACAAGGTTTTTTCCAAAAAGTTTTTATTGCATCAAATGGTGAAGAAGCCTTAGATATCTATGAAAAAAATAAAAAAGAAATAGATATCCTACTCACTGATATAAATATGCCAAAGATGAACGGGATAGAACTAATTTCACAAATAAGGCAAAAGGATAGGAATCTTCCCATTCTTATTTGTACTGCATTTAATGAACCTCTAATATTAATAAAAGCTATTAAACTAGGGGTTAATGACTATATAATTAAACCAATACAAATGATTACTACACTAAAAGTTTGTGATAAAATTCTCACAATTAGAAAAAATGAACTTCTAATTGAGAAACAACTAAAAGAATTAGAAGATTTAAAATCTATTTTAGAAGATGAAAATTTTATAATAGAAACTAATTTAGAACACAAAATCACTCATGTAAATTCTCTTATATGTAAAGCATCAGGATATAAAAAAGAAGAACTAATAGGACAAAGTAATAGTATTTTAAAACATCCAGATACTTCAAATACTTTCGCAGATAATTTATGGAAAACTATTAATTCAGGAGAAAAATGGCAAGGTAAGATAAAAAATCTAGCGAAAGATGGCAGTACATTTTATACAAAAACTACTATTATTCCTATATTTAATGAAAATGGAGATATTACAAAGTTTTTATCAACAGGTACTTTAATTACATCAGAAGAAGAGGAAAAACAAAGTCTAAAGAGACTAATACTTCAACATAAAGGTGAAAAACTAAAATATGAAAGTAATATTCAACAAAAAATTAATGAAGAAATAAATAATGCTCTTGCAAACTCTAGTAATCAAAGAAATGAACAAAACAAAAAGTTAATTCAACTTGTAAATGATTTAGATGAAGAGATTAAAAGATTAAGAAATAAAAACATTGATAATAATTCACGAGTTTTTACATCTGAAAAGAAACTTAAAGATACAATGACAAGATTTGATAATATGCAAATTGCCTATCAGGAAAAGATTTCAGGAATGAATATCACAATACAAACCTTGGCTAAAAAGTTTGAAGATTTAGTTAAAAAGACTAAATTAACAGTTGATAAACTAAATAAATCTCAAGATTCAATAGCTATTTTACAAGGTTATATAGATGACTATAGAAAAAAAATAGCTGACCTTGAAGATGTTATTGCAAGTTATGAAAAAGAGTTACAAGAACTTAAAGCTAGCAAATAATCTAAGATACTCTTTTTTTCATAATAAATAAAATAAAAAATGCTACAATTAATATACAAAATGATTGTAGCATACCCATTGTCAGCCACCCATCATATATAAAGCCTAATTGAACATCTGGTTGTCTAAAAAATTCAGCAGTTATTCTAGCAAGAGAATAACACAATGCATAAATAATAGCTAATTGTCCATCAAATTTTTTTCTATTTCTAAAATATACTAATATTAAAAAGATAACTAATCCCTCAAGGAATGCTTCATATATTTGAGAAGGATGTCTTAAAACACCATTTACATATATTCCCCAAGGTAAGTCTGTAACTCTTCCTATAAGCTCTTGATTAAAGAAGTTTCCAAATCTACCAAATATATATCCAAAACTAATTCCTAAAACTGCAATATCAGTTATAAACCAAAAAGATACTTTGTTTTTTTTGCAAAATAATAAAGAAGCAATTAAAAAACCAATAAAAGCACCATGATAACTCATTCCTGAAATTCCAGCATATGTTCCATCAACAAAAGGATTAAATATTTGCCAAGGATGAGTTAAATAATACTTTGTATGTGTATCATAAAATAAGACATATCCTATTCTAGCACCTAAAATAACACCAATTTCAGCCCACCAAATGTAAGAATCAAAAATTTCTTGTTTGATATTTATTTTGTCATAGTTTATAAACCATTTAGCAACATAAATTGCACTTAATAATGCAAAGGCATACATGATTCCATACCAGTGAACTGAAACAGGACCTAAGTGAAATGCTATTGGGTTAAACTGCGAATATATATTTTGCCAAAACTCCATTAATCCAACGCCTCCGCTATTAATTCAATTGGATTTTTAAATACAACATCCACATCTGCTTGATATAAAGAGTTTGTAATTTGCATTCTACATGCACTACATTCTGCACTTACAACTTGTGCTTTAGTCTCTTTTATCATTGCAGCTTTTGGTGCACCTGCTGCTTTTGCGAAGTCATATTTTTCAGTTTGCATAGTAACTCCTCCAAAACCACAACATCTATTTGAATCGCTCATTTCTGTTAAAACATAATTTTGTTTTAATAAGTCTCTTGGCTCTTTCCAAACATTCTGCATCTTTTTAGCATGACATGGATCATGATAAGTTACCACATCATCAATTTTTTTACCAGAACTTGCTAATACTTCTTTTAGTTTAGTATTATTTTCAAGCCATTTTGTAGCCATAAATACTTTTTTAGATAATTTTACAGCCCTTGCTTTCCACTCTGGTTGATTATGTAAATAGTGTTCCCAATCTTGATTAATCATAGCACTACAGGTAGCTTCAGGAATAATTATGGCATCAACATCATCAATCCATGTTTCAAAATACTCTATATTCTTTTTAACTAAATAATCAACAGTATCAAAGTCACCTGTAAAATAGGCAGGCGCTCCACAACATAACTGTTTTTTAGGAATAAAAATATCTATTTCTAATTTCTTTAAAATATCAACTAAACTATCACCAATATTTGTATAACTATAATTACCCATACAACCAATAAAAATGGCAACTCTATTTTTTTTACTACTATCTTTGTTTTCCACATTAGAAGGAATATTTTCTGGATATTTATTTAAAAATGTTCTCTTATCTGCATAGGGTAGGGCTCTATCTTTTTTTACAATTGGTAAAGAAAATCTAGGAACAGCTGAACTGCTTTTCTCTTCAATTTTTATTGCACAGGTTTGAAACATCCAACCAAGCTTAGACATAAAGTCCATAATTTTTCTATGTCTTAATAAAAAGAAAAAAGCTCTTTTATACCATGCTATTCCATATTTTTTAGCAATATCAGAACGAACTTGTTCAATAATCATATCTGTTGGTAAGTCATTTGGACAAACTTCAACACAGTTTGTACATAAAAAACAACTTTCAAAAATATCTTTTGCATTTTTATCTAATTCTAATTCATTTCTCTCATATGCACCTAATAAATCAATAAATCCTCTTGGAGAAGTTGCTTCATCTTGATTTATATTAAATATTGTACATACAGGTTTACATTTTCCACATTTAACGCAATCATCGCTAATGCTTGTATAATCAAATTTATTAATTGTTTTCATTATATAGTTTTACTAAACCTTCTTTTACTTTCTGGAATTTTTTTCAAATATGCATCAAAAGGCATACAAATGTTTCTTATAAGCATTGCACCTGTTGGATTTACTTTTATAAACTCTTTATCTAATGTCATTAGTTCAGCTTCTATAAACTCATCTAAGGCATCAACATCTTCTTTGAAGTATTCAAAAAAATCAATATGAAACTTCTCTTCAACTCTTTTAATATTTAAAGAAAAATTACTCATAAGTTCCATTATTACAAATTGTCTTAATTGATCATCTGCACTTAATTTATAACCTTTAAATGTAGGTAATTTACCACTATCTAAAGCCTCTTCATATTGTTTTAAATCTTTGTAATTTTGTGCATAATAATTAACTCCATCACCAATTGAAGTAACACCAATACCTATTAAATCAGCGCCACCTTTTGTTGTATATCCTTGGAAGTTTCTATGCAATTCTCTTTTTTCAATTGCTTTAAAAAGTTCATCATTTTCTTTTGCAAAGTGATCCATCCCAACCATTTTATAACCATTACTTGTAAAAAAGTCAATTGTATCTTTTAAAATAAGTAATTTCTCACTAGGTGGTGCAAAAGTTGTTTCATCAAACTTTCTCATAGTTTTCATAAGCCAAGGAACATGAGCATAATTAAATACTGCAAATCTATCAGCGTCTAATTCTAATATTTTATGAAGTGTTTCGTTAAATGTTTCTCTATTTTGATGTGGTAAACCATATATCAAATCAATATTTATAGACTTGATTCCAGCTTCTCTTGCAATATTCACAACATTTTGAGTTGTTTCGTATGGTTGGATTCTATGAATAGTTTTTTGAACTTCTTCATCTAAATCTTGAACCCCAAAACTTAATCTATTGAATCCACCTTTTTTTAGAACATCCATATGCTCTTTTGTAAAATATCTAGGATCCACTTCACATGAAATTTCAGCATCGCTACTAAAGTTTGGAAAACTTCTTTTTATCATAGAAATTACTTCATCTAATTGTTCAGGTGAAAAATAAGTTGGAGTTCCTCCACCAAAGTGCATTTGAGTCACTTTTCTTGAAGTATCAACATATTTTTCAAGTATTTTTAGCTCTTTTTGTACATACTCTAAATATCTTACTTTTTTATCTTCTTTAGATGTAAAAATTACATTACATCCGCAAAAATAACAGGCGCTTCTACAAAATGGAAGATGAAGATATAATGATAGATTTCGTGAAGAGTCTTGCTTTGCAAAAATATCTATTAAATCATCTTGTGAAAATTCTTCTGTAAACTCAGGAGCTGTTGGATATGAAGTATATCTAGGCCCTGGTTTTGAGTATTTTTCAAATTTTTTAAAATCAATCATTTCTTTTACCATCTAACCAAACCATAACACCTTTTTGTGCATGCAGTCTGTTTTCAGCTTCTTCAAATACTTTACTTTGAGGTCCTTCAAATACCTCTTCAGATACTTCGTACTCTCTATAAGCTGGTAAACAATGTAAGAAAATAGCATCACTAGTTGCATAAGACATAAGTTTTGTATCTACTATATATCCTGTAAAATCTTTTACTCTTTTCTCTTTTTCATCTTCTTGTCCCATAGATACCCAAGTATCAGTTGTAACAACGCTTGAACCCTTTATAGCTTCAATTGGATCATTTCCAATTATTATTTTAGCACCTGATTCTTTTGCAAAGTCTAAAGCTCTATCTAAAATTTCTTGTTTTACTTCATAACCTTTTGGAGTGGCAATTCTAAGTTCAAAACCAAGTTTTGCTGCTAGCATAAGCCATGAATGAGCTAGATTATTTCCATCTCCAACATATGCAGCAACTAAATCTTTGTCTTTACCTTCTTCCATAATTGTCATATAATCAGCCATAAGTTGTACTGGATGAAAATCATCAGTTAATCCATTTATAACAGGTACTTTTGAATATTTTGTAAACTCTTCAAGTTTTGAGTGTTCAAAAGTTCTAATCATTACCATATCAACCATTCTTGAAATAACTCTTGAAGTATCACTCATTGGTTCACCTCGTCCTAATTGTATATCATTTGATGATAAAAATAGTCCTACTCCACCTAATTGATAAATACCAGTTTCAAAAGATACTCTTGTTCTTGTTGAACTTTTTTCAAAAATCATTCCAAGCACTTGTTTAGGTAAATACTCTTTAAAGTTTCTTTGTTTTGTTTCAGCTTTTATTTGCTTTGCTAGTTCTAGAATTTCTAATAATTCTTCTTTACTAAAATCTGCAATTGTTAAGAAATGTCTCATTCTAATCCCTTGTTTTTATAAAAGCAAATATTATATTAGAATTGGCTTTATTTTAAACTTAATTATTAATCTAGTTTAGTTAAAAAATATAAATAAATATCTTTTGAAAAGACCTTAATAATGACACTTTAGTGACTTTTTAAGTAATTACAAATTAAGACAATATTACTTAAACTTTGCTTATTAGATTGAAGGGATAAAAATGGAAAAATATATATTCAAAAGGGATAAAGAAAAAGAAGAATACCAATCTTATAAAATAAAAGATGCAATTAAAAAAGCATTTAAAAGTGAACAAGTAACTTATGATGAAAGAGTATTTTTTAATGTTGTAAATAAATTAGGATTAATTGAAGAATTATTTGTAGAAGATATTCAAGATGTTATAGAAAAAGAGCTTTATAATTTTAATTATTTTGAGGTAATGAAATCATTTATGGTCTATAGACATACCCACAAACTCCAAAGGGAACATGTCTTAGGATTAAGTGAAGATACGACTTTTATAAACTCAACGCAAACTGTTGAAGAGTATATTTTAAAAAGTGATTGGAGAGTAAATGCTAACTCTAATACTGGCTATTCACATGCGGGTCTTATAAATAATAGTGCAGGAAAAATAATTGCAAATTATTGGTTGGATAAAATATACTCTAAAAAAGAAGGTTATGCCCATAGAAATGCTGATTATCATATACATGATTTGGATTGTTTAAGTGGATATTGTGCAGGCTGGAGTTTAAGGATTTTACTTGATGAGGGATTTAATAAGGTGAGAGGAAGAGTAGAAAGTAGTGCTCCAAATCATTTTAGAGAAGCACTAGGACAAATGGCAAACTTCTTGGGAATACTACAAAGTGAATGGGCAGGAGCTCAAGCCTTTAGTAGCTTTGATACTTATTTAGCTCCTTATGTATTTAAAGATAATTTAGAATATAAAGAGATAAAAAAAGCTGTTAGAAGTTTTATTTATAATCTAAATGTTCCAGCGCGTTGGGGACAAAGTCCTTTTACTAATATTACTATTGATTGGACTGTTCCAAATGATTTAAAAGATCAAATTCCAACACGAAATCAAAAACACCTTTTTAAAGACTTTGAAGATGAGATTCTTCTAAAAAAACTAAGAATAAAAGGATATAACTCATTTGAAGAGTTAACATATAAAGATTTTCAAAATGAGATGAACCTTATAAATAAAGCTTATTATGAAATAATGACAGAAGGTGATAAAACAGGTCAGCCTTTTACTTTCCCTATTCCTACAGTTAATATCACTGAAGATTTTGATTGGTATGGAGAGAATACAGATTTATTATTTGAAAATACAGCGAAAATTGGAAGTTCATATTTCCAAAACTTTATTGGTAGTCAATATGCAAAAGATGAAAATGGAAATTTAATTCCAAATGAAAAAGCCTATAAACCAGGTCATGTTAGAAGTATGTGTTGTAGATTACAACTTGACTTAAGAGAACTTCTTAAAAGAGGAGGGGGATTATTTGGAAGTGCTGAAATGACAGGAAGCATTGGTGTAGTTACAATCAATATGGCTAGACTTGGATATTTATACAAAGGTGATATAAATAGTTTACTTAAAAAACTAGAAGAGCTTATGGATTTAGCAAAATCAACACTAGAGAAAAAAAGAGTCTTTATTCAAGATATGTATGAAAGAGGTCTTTTCCCATATACAAAAAGATATCTAAAAGGATTTAATAATCATTTTTCGACCATTGGAGTAAATGGAATGAATGAGATGCTTAAAAACTATTTTTCTAATGAAGTTGACATGGCTTCAAACATTGGAAATGATTTTTGCATAGAATTATTAGATTTTATGAGAGATAAAATGCTTCAATATCAAGAGGAAACTGGTAATTTATATAATTTGGAAGCAACACCAGCTGAGGGTACGACTTATAGATTTGCAAAAGAAGATAAAAAAAGATTTAAAGATATTTTTCAAGCTGGATTTAATAAGAATATCTATTATACAAACTCTTCTCAACTTCCAGCAAACTATACAGATGATCCATTTGAAGCATTAACTCTACAAGATGAACTTCAATGTAAATATACAGGTGGAACAGTTTTACACTTATATATGAATGAAAGAATTTCATCAATAGAGTCTTGTAGGAAATTTGTGAAAAATGTAATTACAAACTTTAGACTTCCATATATAACCGTAACGCCATTATTTTCCATTTGTGAAAAGCATGGATATTTAAATGGTGAGCATGAGTTTTGCCCAAAATGTGATGAAGAAATTTTAAAACAGGAGATAAAAAATGAATTATCAAGAATTGCTTAAAAGAAATAGTGAAAAAAGAACAAAATGTATAGTTTATACTAGAGTTATGGGTTACCACAGACCAGTTGAAAGTTTTAATATAGGGAAAAAAGGTGAACATAAAGAAAGAATCAAATTTGTTGAATCAAAAAATTGTTTATGATTTTACAAAGTTTACAACTACAGATTACACAGGATATTTATCTTGTGTAATCTGGTTTAATGGGTGTAATATGCGATGTCAATATTGTTATAATGATGATATTGTCTTTTCTAAAAATGGTAATTACACTTTAAATGACATTTTAACTTTTTTAAAAAATAGAATAGGGATGCTTGATGCTGTTGTATTATCAGGAGGTGAAGCCACACTTTATGATTTGATTAGTATTTGTGAAAAAATAAAAGAATTAGGATTCAAAATAAAATTAGATACAAATGGCACAAATCTTACTTTAATAAAAGAACTTATAAAAGAGAAGCTAATAGATTATATGGCAATAGATTTTAAAGCACCAAAATATAAATATAAAACTATAACAGGTGTAAATAAATATACTCAAGTTATTAATATAATAAAACATCTAATAGATATTAATTTTAATTTTGAACTTAGAACTACAGTTAATTCAAGCTTATTAGATGAAAAAGATATAAATTCAATGATAAGTACAATCAGCAATTTGGGTTATAAAAATATCTATTATTTACAAAATTTTATAGAAACACAATCAAATATTGGCAATATTTCTAAACATAGAGATATAGATAAAGAGAAAATACTTAGTAAAAAACTAAGTATCCAATGGAGAAATTAAATATCCTTGTCCCAGTATATTTTCTATAATATCCTTTGACGTTTTAATTCTCAATCTTTTTATAAAAGTTCTGAGTCGTTCATCACTGACTTCTTCTTTCCAAAGTGTAGATTTGATTTCTTCACTACTTACAAGAATATTTTGATGTTTAATTAATAAATACAAAAAATCTTTTTCTCGTTTTGTAATATTTACAATTTTTCCATTTTCATACAAAGTCATAGTATTATTATCAAAGGTAAAATTCTCTTTTAATGATACCCTTTTTTGTTTATTTAATTTAGGCGCTATTTTTTTAATATGAACTATTAGATCTTCTGGGTCGAAGGGTTTAATAAAATATTTATTTATTCCTATATCAATGGCTTTTAATAACTTATCTTTGTCAGAATGGGCACTTAAGATAATAATAGGAGTTAATTCATCAAACTCTTTTATCTTTTGAGTCATTTCTAAGCCATCACAAAGGGGCATCATAATATCAGTTATTACAATATCTGGTTTAAATGATTTGAATTTTTTCAAACCTTCTTTACCATCTTTAGCAATAATTACTGAGAAAAAATAATCATTAATAGCATCTTTTAAAAGTTGTGCTAATCTTTTTTCATCTTCAACTATTAATATTTTTAAATTTTTCAATAAAATTTTTTCCATATTTTTCCTAATTATTCAAGGGGATAATAATTGTAAAAATAGAACCATTTTTACAATTTTTGTGAAAAAGTTCACCTTCTAAACTTTTTTCGATAATCATCTTAGACATAAACAATCCCAATCCTGTACCTTGACTTTTGTGTTTTGTTGTAAAATAAGGATCAAATATTTTATCTAAGTTATCTTTACTAATCCC
>TARA_R110002033_G_scaffold17680_4_pt1 | contig 29201 bp, 28 predicted proteins | sample TARA_R110002033 | Tara Oceans TARA_R110002033 (sample SAMEA4397051) | marine metagenome | biome: Polar Biome; feature: [SRF] surface water layer (ENVO:00010504); material: water (ENVO:00002006), including particulate matter (ENVO:01000060) such as... | depth 5 m
AGTCTTGGGCTTTTCGAAGGTACCAATATAAATGCTGGTCGTGGTACGGAATTCCAATTTCAACGGTATGGGGCTCCTTTTTTAGACAAAACAGTATTTTCTTTTAACTATACACCTATCGAAAATTTTGGTGCTAAATACCCGAAACATAAAAATAAATTGTGCTATGGCGAAGATTTAAGTAATGCTACTGTTAAAGATGAAATGACTTTGAAATGGATTATAAAAGCCTATCAAAATTCGACAGACAAGTCATTATTTTTCAATACGAATAACTTTACCAAACACGCTGGAACTGATAAATTACAAAAACAAATTGAATCAGGTTTATCTGAAGAAGAAATTAAATCGACATGGCAAGAAGGGTTGGAAACATTTAAGAAAACCCGTGATAAGTATTTGATTTATGAATAATTAATGGGTTTCTAAATTCACTTCGACTGCGCTCAGTGTGACATTTAGTTAGAAATTGGTTAATTTAATAATTCCACTAGTCTGTTAGGATAATCGGTGATAATACCATCAACTTTTAGGTTTATCATTTGTTGTAAATCTTCTTCTTTATTTACCGTCCAAGGAATGACTTTAAGATTTTCTGCTTGTAAATTTCTAACCATTTCTGCATCAAGCAACTGATAATAAGGACTGATAATTTCTGGTTTAAAACTGAGTTGATTTAACTTTTCAACAATACTTTCGTCTTCATCAACCAAAAGCGCCATAGTCATTTTTGGTGATTGCTTTTTAATTTCTTCTAAAACACGCAAATCAAAACTCTGTAAATTGGTATCATTAAATGCATCATTTTTATTTACAATCTCTAAAACTAAATGAACAAACTCTTTAGGTTTTGGCGTAAAAATACCATCATATTCCGGCAATGACTTTATTTCAATACTAAATTTAATAGCTGGGTTTTTCCTTTTTGCTTTTTGAATAACTTCTTGTAAAGATGGTTTGTGAGTCTTTATTTTTTCTTGATTCGGGAATCTGGCATAGGGTTTTGTCCCACAATCAAATTGTTTAATGCTATCAAACGTCATTTGATATAAATTGTATTTTTTAGCATCAGATTTCGGTATTTCATTAGCGTTTGAATCCAAACAAATCTCATAATTCATATAAGGCTCGTGCGATACCACAACTACATCATCTTTAGAGATAACAACATCTAATTCTAAAGTATTTACACCTAGTTCAATCGCTTTTAAAAATGCTGGAATCGTATTTTCGGGTAGCAAACCTCTGCAGCCTCTATGGCCTTGAATATCAATAGTATTTGAAGAATTACAGCTCATAAACAGAAATAATAGTAAGACTATTTTAATTTTCATTTTCACTTGGCATTATCGTAGGTCTTTGATATTTTTGAAAGGGTTGGATAAGTAAATCCTTAATATTACTATTCTTTTTTTCATCTGGAAACACATCAACGCCGTAAACAATTTTATCAGTATCTAAAGTCATATAAGTTCCTAATAGACGATCCCAAACCGAGAAGATATTTCCGTAATTGGAGTCGGTATAGGGCAATTTATAATGATGATGCACCTTATGCATATCTGGAGAAACAATTATATAACTTAATAAGTTATCAATTTTTTTTGGGAGTTTAATATTCGCATGATTAAATTGTGTAGAAATCACTGAAAGTGATTGGTATAACAAAACGAGCGCAATAGGTGTACCTATTATAAAAATACCCATTAGCGTGAAAACATATCGAATAATACTTTCTAAAGGATGGTGTCTGTTGGCGGTTGTAGTATCAACATTATGATCGGAATGATGCACTAAATGCACCATCCACAAAGGTTTTACTTTATGCTCAATTAAATGTGGCAAATATGCACCAATAAAATCAACTAAAAATAGACCTAAAATGCCGTATAACCATAATGGCATTTCTGGTAGCCAATTCAGAATTCCGAAATTATTAGCCATTACCCAATCGGAAGATTTTAAAAATAAAAATGCTAAGGGCAAATTAACCAAAATGGTCGTTAACGTAAAAAATAGATTAGGAACCGCATGTTTCCATTTTTTATAGCTCACACCAAATAATGGCGTAATGCCTTCTATAATCCAAAAGAGGGTAAGTCCGCCAACAATTATTAATCCACGGTAAAGTGACGGAATGGTTTCAAAATAGTTTAGTAGTGTTTCCAAAGGTGTATTTTTGTTTTAAATATAGTAAAAAGTATTTCTCGCAAAGTCGCAAAGTCGCAAAGTTTTGCGTATTAAAGCTAAAAAGTTCGCATTAAAACTAAACTTTAACTCGTTTCTTCATAGCCTCAACAATATTAAAAGCTGCGGGGCAAATAGCTATATTTTTCAGTGTTAAGCTTGAAATTTGTTGAAACTTTTTTCTATCGGTATGCGGAAATTCTCTACATGCCTTTGGTCTTACGTCGTAAATAGAGCAGTAATTATCAGCCCCTAAAAACGTACATGGTACACTTTGTAAAACATAATCGTTATCCTCATCAATTTGTAAGTATTGACTAATAAACTGTTGTGTTTTCATTTTAAAATGTTTGGCAATTCTATCTACATCTTTGTCTGTAAATAAAGGGCCTGTTGTTTTACAGCAATTGGCACATTCTAAACAGTCGGTTTGTTTAAACTCGGTTTCATGCAATTCTTGCATCATATAATCCAAGTTTTTGGGTGGTTTCCTTTTTAGCTTCGCGAAGCATTTTTTATTCTCGTTATGCTTATCTTTGGCGCCCTTTGGAAGATTTTTAATGATGTCTTGCATGGTGTAAAAATAGTGTTTTTCGTGATTATTTGTATTATTTCGCTGAGTTACACAGAGAATCACACAGAGTTTCGCTGAGAAATTCTGAGTTAATATAATTTTGATAAAAACGACATGATTTTAAACATTTTTAAATTGATGCAATTTTGCTCTGTGCTTCTCCGTGCAAACTCAGCGTATCTTTGTGTAATAACTTTAACCAAACACATTAAATGAAAGACCTCTTCGGAAATGCTTTAATAGATTACCAAAACGGAAATTATACTGAAGATCTTAAAACTTCAACCAGTATTTCTGATGAGGATGTATTGCCACTCCCCTATTTATTTCGAGGTTTTAAAGACATGCCAAAGCTGGAACAGAGCGCCCTAAAACTTTGTAAAGGTTCTGTTTTAGATGTTGGTTGTGGTGCTGGAAGCCATAGTTTATATTTACAGGAAAAAGGAATTAAAGTTAAAGCCATTGATATTTCAAAAGGCGCTATTGAAGTTTCTAAAAAACGTGGTGTTTTAAAAGCTGAAATTTTAAATATTTTAGATGAAACCGAAACCTTTGATACCATTTTATTACTTATGAATGGTACTGGGATTTTTGAAGAATTATCTCAAGTATCTAAATATCTAAGACATTTAAAGAGTTTATTAAAACCCAAAGGACAAATTTTAATTGATTCTTCGGATATTAAATATATGTACGAAGATGAAGATGGTGGTTTTTGGATGGATACCAATGCTAATTATTATGGCGAACTAGATTATTATTTAAGCTATAAAGGTGAAAAAGAAATACCCATGAAATGGTTATATCTTGATTTTGAAGCTTTAAAATTGGCTTGTGAAACCATTGGATTGGCATGTGAATTGGTTTGCGAAGGTGCCCATTTTGATTATTTAGCGCGGTTGAGTTGTCATCAATGACAAATTTGATGAGACGCTGAAACAAGTTCAAGTTATTACCACTAAAGATCCCCGCATTCTCATTAATAACAGGAATATTGATGAGATCCTGAAACAAGTTCAGGATGACGCAAGCGTCAAAAATCAAACTTAAACGTTGCGCCAGCTAAAAACTGAATGCTTTGTACTGGAAAATTTTGCCAACGTTGATAAGCATTATTTGCTATATTATTGGCTTTCGCAAACACCGATATTTGGTCATTAATATGATACCCTACATGTGCATTGGCGTCAAAAAAGCTGTCTAAGTTCACAATAGTTGGAGGAAAACCAATTAAGATATCATCAACAGTTATCAAATCTTTTCGTTCACCAACATAAAACAAGTTTGCACCTGCAAACCAATGCTCGTCTATTTGATAATCTAAGAACAATGAGCCCTTTACGTCCGGTAAATTCCATGCTTCAGATTGATTATCGGTGTCATATGTGAAGTATTCTGCTTTTAAACCCAATTTAAAATTTCTATTTACATCTACATTTATTTCTCCCGCCACTCCAAAAGTATCTACATTATCATAAACAATTCCAAATGAATTACCGTATTCGTAATCTTCAGCGTTAAGCAAATCAAAAGAGGTTATATTATTAATAAATAAAGCTTTGTTTCTGTCTGATACATAACTTCCATTTACACTATAACTCATATTGCTGGACAGTTTCCCTTTTAAACCTATATATGCATTGTATTGCTGATCTGTTGGCATAATAAAAAGTGTAGGGGATACAAACGGATTTTCAGAAGCAAAACCATGATAAGAATTTTGAATCAATCCGCCTTCTATCCCACCATAAGCGATTAAAACATCATTTACCAATCGGTAAGTTGCTGTGAAATTTGGATAAATATAAAATTTACTATCACCACTTTCTTTATCATTTGAATACACCGCAGAAACACCAAGGTTTACCGTTAAATCATCTTGCTTCATTTCATAGGTTGGCGAAATACCTATTTGAAAGTTGCCATAATTTAATTCCTCATCGGTAAAATAATTTCTATCAAACGAGCCGCCTAAATAATCAAACTTAATATTGGTAGAAATCTCTTCACCATTAATGGGAACATCTACTTTTGCCTTAGCTATGAAGCGGTTTTCGCCTGAACCTTGATTATCTCCAAAACGTCTAAAAAAGAAACTTCCTGAATTAATGTAGGTATCTTCAAAACTAATATCACCCCCAAAATGGGCACTGTAAAATGAATGACCAACATCTAAACTATTGATAAATACTTCGTTCCCACTGTATTCCTCAGATAAACCATACCAATTATACATTTGATACTGAAACCCACCCTCAACATTCCAAGCTAAATCACGTAATTGAGATGAATAATTGACATTAATTTTAGAGTTTGAAAAATTATCGTCTAAAACCACACCTTCAATGCCTCCTGCTGATGAATGATGACTTACATACCCACCAACACTTTCCGTTCTGCTGATGGCGTGATTTAAATACACTTCACCCAAAATAGTGGTGTAAGTTCCCACGCCCAAAGTCGCGTAATTATCAAATAATTTTATAGGTTTTGCCTTTTCAACACCTGCCGCTTTTCCCTTTGCTGGTGTGAATGTGGAAGCTACGGGAAATGAAAAAATATTATATTTAACCACTTTTTTCGTTTCGGTAGTTTCATCATCTAAAGTCGGTGTTTCTTTTACCTTAAAAGCATCAGAAATTGATGGTGTATAAGGTTTTACAACGTCTATTACACCTGTATTAATAGTATCGTTTTCTCTATTTTGGGAGAAACTTATAGTTGCACCTAATATAAATGCTACTGAAAATATATGTTTTATGTGCTTTCGCATACTGATAGATTTTTTGATTTACGATTGACGATTTTTGATTTCCAAACTGCAACTTAATACTGATACTGCAAACTGCTTACTTTTTTTAATCTTCGGGTTGAATCGATGAATTTGTTTTAGCCTCTTCTTTCTTTATTTTGCTTAATTCGGCTTTGGCTTCGCTTAAAACACCATCAAATTCCTTAAAGTTTTCAATAACACTCTCCAATATATAAGTAGCTTGAAACGCATCGCCCAAAGCGTAAAAATTCTTTGCCATAAGCACAAGACCTTTTGCGCTATAATATTTATAACCCGAAAAATCCTTAGCTAATTTTTGTACGGATTGATTTGAGGCTTCATGCTTGCCTTCTTTATTTTTAAAGTAGGCATTGTAGTATAATGCTTCTGCTGCGGTTTCGCCAGTTGCTACTTTTTCAACTTGTGCATAAGCTGTTTTCGCTCGATTTTCATCACCTGTTTTTATAGCAGAACGCGCAATAATGACTTGAGCGTCGCTTTTTATTTTATTGTCAATTTTTGAGCTTGTCAATACTTTTTCAGCATAATCAACCGCCAGATTGTAATTCTCTAACTGGTAATACGCTTTCATTAAATTAGATTGCGCAAAAATAACATTTTGAGGAAAATTAGCCTCCTCTTCAAGACGTTGTAATAATGGAATGGCTTTTCGCCATGCTTTTTCTTCTAAGTGATATTGTGATAAACGCGATAATGCTTCTTCGGTAAATTCACTTTGGGACGCTTCAACCACATATTTGTAATGTGGTGCTGCATTAGCTTTTAAATCTTTCTTGTAGTACAATTGTGCCAAATAAAAGTGGGCGTTTAAGGCATGAATTCCGTTTTTAAAATCATTCAAATACCCGTTAAATTGGGTTATTGCTTTATCCGTGTTATTATCCAAATACTGCTTTTCTGCGGCTTCGTAGGTGGCGTTGTCCAAATCGGCATCTGTAACCTGAACATAATCCAACTGTTTTACCCAAGCCGCGTATTCATTAACACGACCCAAATCAATATAAATTAAGCGTGCTGTTGAAACTGCTTGTACCGCATCTGGAGTTCCAGGATAATCGCTTGCTACTTTTTTAAATTTTGTTAACGCACGTTCGTTATCACTGCTATTATAGTATACCAAACCTTGACGTAATAAAGCTTTTGGCACAAAAGAGCTCATTTTATATTCGCTACTTAAACGGTTGTAAATGTTCATAGCTTTTTCCGTTTCATTTGCTTTCACATAGGAATTACCTAATTCGTACATAGCATCATCACGTAATTTAGAATCAGGGTATTTTGAAATAAATTGTTCTAAGTCCTTAATCTTCTTTGAAGATTGTCCTATATAACCTATGCTTATTGCTTTCTGGAAAAAAGCGTAATCAGATTCAATTTCATTTAATTCAATAGCCTTTTCATAAGCGTTTATAGCACTTTTATATTCACTTGATACAAAATGGCCATCACCCAACCTTAAATAAGCATCGTTCAATCTTACCTTATCGTCTTTTTTATTTAAAATAAATTGATTGAAATGCTTAGTGGCTTGGGCATAGTTTTTTTGTTTAAAATACGTGTAAGCTAAATTATAATCAATGTTTTCCATTTCTGGCGTTGAACTAGATTCTGCTTGCTGCTGAAACTGTTTAAAACCAATTAAAGCCTCATCATAATTAGTTAGGTTATAATCTGTTTCTGCTTTCCAAAACGTTGCTCGCGCTGTAAATTTAGGATCTAAGGATTCTTTTAAAGACGCATCAAAAAGCGATTTGGCGCCTAAATAATCGCTTTCATTATATAATTCAATACCTCTGTAAAAAGCCGCCTTTTGGTATGCTACTTTATTCTCGAAACTCTTTTTGTTTTCTAATAATTTTAAAGCTTCTTTATAATTTTTTGAGGTAATGTAAGAATCAATTAATAGCGTTTCAACTTCCTCCTTGTAACTTGTGTTCGGATATTTGTTTAAGTACTCAGCTAAAACTTGTGGAGCAGGTTGATACGGATTGCCAATTTCATAACTAATTCTCGCATAATTTAACCAAGCATCTTCCTGAATTTTCAAATCGAAATCCATTTGGGAAGCATTTCTAAAAGCATTTAAGGCTTCCTGCTTTTTACCAACATTTATATAGCTCTCCCCTAAATGATAATAGGCATTTTGAGCGATAGAATTGGTGCCACCAACAATTTTATTAAACTCTGAAATAGCGTTTTCATAATCGCCTTGTTTGTAATATGCATAACCCAATTGGTAATAATCGGTGTTATTCCATTTAGCAGTTCGGTCGCGTTTTCCTTTTTTTCCTTTATACTTGGTTAAAAACGGTATAGCTTCAGCATATTGCCCTAAATTGAAATAACTTTCGCCAATAATCTTTGATAATTCTGAAACTTCATCGGCCTCATTGGTTTGCTCTAATCGTTCTTTAGCAAGCTCAATAGCTTTTTCAAATTTTCCTAACTTAAAATTTAAATCGGCTTGATAATAGGATAGTTTTTCCTTATAGCGTTCTTGGTCGCTTACTTGTTCAAAGTATTCATTTGCTTGGTCGTAATCATCACCTTCATAAGCCATAAACCCAATATAATATTTGGCTTGCGAACCGTATTCTTGTGAGTTCTCAACTTTAGATAAATACTTTTTAGCATCTTTATATTGTTTTGTTGTAAAGGCGGTATATCCATTATTGAAGTAGAATTTCTCTTTTTCTTTTCTTCCTAAAGCATTTTCGTCCACTTTATCATACCATTTTCTGGCGTAAGCATATTTTCCGTTAGCGAAATAATAATCGGCTACATCTACAAAAGCTGTGTTTCTTTTGGTACTCGTAGGGTATTCTGCTACAAAATCTTCCACTAAACTATCCGCATTTTGCTGATTTAACCGCACTGCAGAATTGGCAATATAATAAGCACAATCAGATTTTAGGATGGCTTCATCAGTCGTTTTTTTAACTTGCCTGAATAAAGACTGGGCTGCTAAATACTGTTGATTGTTGTATAGTGACAAAGCCTTTTGATAATCAACCGAATTACTAGTATATATTGCTGATTGTTGGGCTATAATTTGAAAACTAAAACTTATTCCCAACAATAGGGAAAGTATATTATTTTTAGTCATTAACGATTCGTTTTTTAATTTGAAATCAAAGATAAATTAATATAAATCCTATAACGTAATAATCGTGCCATAATTATAAACCGAGTTGGGAAATATTTATTTGACGGAAAACGGATGACGGAAGACGGAAGACGGATAACCGAAGACAAGACGGAAGATGGTAAATAAATTGGCTATTAAAAAATATAAACTTCTAGTAAGACAATAAAAATTATGACTTAAGGTTTGCTATGTTAAACTTTAAACTTTAAACTTGTAACTTTAAACTTATTCTTTTATGTCGCAGCCCATTTTACAACTTAAAGACGCTTCTATATTTCAAGGAGACAGTTTAGTGCTCTCAAACGTTAATGTTGAAATTAACAAAGGGGATTTTGTGTACTTAATTGGTAAAACAGGTACAGGAAAAAGTAGTTTTATGAAAACACTCTATGGCGATTTACCGCTTACAGAAGGCGAAGGCCATATTGTGGATTTCGATTTAAAAAATCTTAAAGAAAAAGAGATTCCTTTTTTAAGACGAAAACTTGGTGTTGTTTTTCAAGATTTTAAATTATTGATAGACCGCACTATAAATGACAATCTACTATTCGTTTTACAAGCTACGGGATGGAAAGACAAAACCGAAATGAATACGCGCGTTGAAGAAGTTCTAACAAAAGTTGACATGAAAACTAAAGGATTTAAATTTCCTCACGAACTTTCTGGTGGTGAGCAACAGCGCGTTGCCATTGCGCGTGCGCTTCTTAACAACCCAGAACTTATACTTGCTGATGAACCTACTGGCAATTTAGACCCACAAACCAGTGTTGAAGTTATGGAAGTGCTACAAGACATTAATAAAAATGGCAATACCATACTTATGGCTACGCATGATTATGCGCTTTTACTCAAATACCCGAGTAAGACTTTGAAGTGTGATGAGAATGCGGTTTATGAGGTGGTGCAGCGGAAGAATTAACTATGCTTTCAATTTTAATACCTGTATATAATTATGATATTTCAAATCTTGTACGTGAAATTCACCAACAAGCAAGCGAATCTAAAATAAAATTTGAGATCATATGCTGTGAAGACGGATCTGATAAGTACATTGACGAAAACAAATCAACTATTGATTCCTTGACTTATGCAAAAAGTATAACGTCTAAAAAGAATCTTGGCAGAACTCAGTCAAGGCAATTATTATCTGATGCCTCTATTTATAATTGGCTTTTATTCTTCGATTCAGATGTAATGCCAAAAAACGATACTTTTATTAAAAATTATATAAAAAGTATCTCGATAGAATACGATGCATTGTATGGTGGTTTTGCTTATGAAAACTCTAAGCCAGAGTCAAATTATATACTGCGTTGGAAATACGGGAAAAAATTTGAAGAGGTTGGTGCTTCAAAAAGAAATTCGCACCCCTATCAGATAGTAATATCAGGTAACTTTTTAATTAAAAAAGATATTTTTAAAAATATTAATGCCAAAATTAAAAGAAAAAGTTATGGCTTGGACAATTATTTCGGCATCCTTTTAAAACAAGGAAGTATTAGGGTGAAGCATCTTAACAACCCAGTATTTCATTTAGGGCTAGATGAAAGTCATATATATTTGGCTAAAACGGAAGAAGCCATAGATACACTCTTATGGTTATTAGAAAAAAACAAAGTTTTTGCTCATGAAAATAAACTTCTTAGTGTTTTTTGTTTTCTTAAAAAATATAAGTTAAACTCTATTGTATCATATTGCTTTAAAAATTTGTCGCCAATCATGAAAAATAACATAACTAGTTCAAAACCAAATATTTTCCTTTTTCAATTTTATAAAATTGGATACATGTGCTATAAAGATCTAAAATAGTCCATATGACAAATCGACCATTTTTTTCTGTAGTCATTCCTTTATACAATAAAGAGAGTTACATAGAAGCAACTTTAAAGAGTGTTTTAAATCAAAGTCTTAAAGATTTTGAGGTTATCATTGTTAATGATGGGTCTACTGACAACAGCTACCATAAAGCTAAAACTATTAATAACGGTAGAATACAGTTATATTCTACAAAAAACAAAGGTGTTTCCCATGCCAGAAATTTTGGAATTAAAAAAGCGAATGCTAACCTTATTGCCTTTTTAGATGCTGATGACATATGGCATAATCATCATTTAGAAGATTTAAAGAAACTATATGAAAATTTTCCAAATTGCGGCATGTATTGCAAAGCCTACTCAAAACAACACGGAAAAAAATTAATTAAATCGGTTTATAAAAATATTCCTAAACAAAGTAATTGGATGGGAGTTCTTGATGATTATTTTAAATCTAGTTTAATAAACTGCATTGCTTGGACTTCTGCCGTTATGATTCCCAAAAAAATCACTAATGATATTGGCGGTTTTGATGAAAACATAACCCTTGGGGCAGGAGAAGACACTGATCTCTGGATTAAAATAGCCCTTAAATATCCCGTTGCTTTTTCCAACAGACCTAGCGCCATTCACAATTTAGACGCATATAATAGGATTTCTAACACAAATACGAATACTCGAAATTTTTTAAATCTAGACAAATACGAATCCATCGCTAAAAAAAACAAATCATTAAAAACGTATTTAGATATAAACAGATATTCTATTGCCATTCAATACAAGTTAGTTGGTAATACTATAAAGGGAAATGAATATATTAATAAAATAGACCTAACTAATCTGAACAAAAAACAACGCTTTTTACTTCGGCAAAGTTCATTATTCTTAAAAGTGATATTATTATTAAAATCTCCATTAAAGAAATTTAATATTCACCTAAGTAGTTATAAATAATTTTTTTAAATCATATCGATAATGCTTTTCCATTCATCTGAAATTTTATTTTGAGAAAATTTAACCGAACTGTTTTTTGCATTAACACTTAATTTTTCCAAAGACATATCAGTAACCATATGGTTTAGGGCTTGTGTAAACATTTCAATATCATTGATATCTACTAATATCCCATTAAAATTATCAATAACAATTTCTGATGGACCTGTTTCACAATTAACAGTCACAACTGGAGTCCCACACGCAAGAGACTCTATAAGGGACAATGGGAAACCTTCGAAATGACTTGTAAGTACAGAAAATAATGCATTTTTAACATAAGGATAAGGGTTTTTATTAAAAGGTATAAAAACCACATTATTTTCAATATTTAAGTTTTTAACCTCATCTATCAGCATTTGCTTATCCTCTCCTTCTCCTAATAAAACTAATTTTATTCCCATTTTGGGAAGAAGGGAGATACTATAAGCATTTATTAGAAATTTTAAGTTTTTATGAGAATCTAAAAATCTACCGAAATATAAAATATAGTCGAAAGAATCATTAAAACCTTTTTGCGCAGCCTTTTCTTCTATTGAGCTACTGAATGTATTATAAATCGTCTTAACATTTTTAAATTGATACACATTTTCAATAGTAGATTTAACTTCATCACTTACTGTTATTATCTTAAAAGCATTTTTATATAAAATTTTTAAAAGAATTTTATACTTTCTTATTTTTTTAGGAAAATCATATTGATGCAGTACATAAGCAACTGGAAAATTAAAATACACAAATTTTGACATGAAAAACTCTACTAATACGGAATTTGATCTCATTCTATTATCAACTACTAAATCGAACTTCTCTTTACACAAATACTTTTTAACTCTTAGTATTTTAATTATTTTATAAGCAAGATTTTCTTTGCCAGTAAACTTTTCTTTTCCAAAGCTTTTTAACTTTCCTGTATAATCATATAGTATAAGATTATGCATTGAGATAATGCAAACATGATAACCCAAATTTGTAAAAATTTCAGATTGTAAAACTGCTGCTTTTTCTGCTCCACCTGTACTTAAAGATGTTGTAATGACTGCTATTTTTTTATCTTTAATCAAAATCTATTTTAAAAAGTGTTATTTAATTAGTAAAGAATCGTAATCTTTGTTGTTCAAAATAGCTCTTCTTTTATTTTTAAATGAGTCACTAAAAATGCTTTTTTCTAGATCTACATAATTACTTTTCACTCCACATAAAATCGCTATACTATGAAATAAATCATCAGTCATGTACGCCCTATTTAATTCTATATCAATTTTATTGTTAATTTTATACAACTCTGACTGCCATAATATGAATGGAATTTGGAACATAGGTAATGAACCAACATCATCATCATTATGACCAGAGAAATCCATAGTATCATAAACTTCTTCACCATGATCAGAAAAATAAAGTACAGCACTCTCAATATTTTTTTCTTTCACTTTATTAATTATTGAGCTTACTACAAAGTCGTTGTATAAAATGGCATTATCGTATGAGTTTATAATATCTTTCGCATTTTCACTCTTAAATTTTGTTAGTGGCATATTTTTAAAAACGTTAAAACTATCTGGATATCTATTGTGGTACTTAAAATGTGCCCCTTGTAAATGAATAAAAATAACCTTTCTCGTTTCAATATCATTTAAAGCATAATCTAATTCTGCTATTAAGGCTTCATCATAAATTGTATTATCTATGAACCTAGCAGTTGTTAAAAAGGTCTTTTTATCACTCGCGCTAGCTATTTTTGAAACTAAGCTTTCATATAATCCAATAGGGTTTTGGTTGGATAACCAGTATGTTTGATAACCTACACTATTTAGTAATTGAATTATTGAGCCATTATTGTCTTCTATATTTAATGTTAATGCTTTTTTAAGAGCGTATGTGGTGTAAGCATGCGAGGTAATTACATTATTATAAATTAAAATTTCGTCTTTAATATTATTTAATAAAGGTGTTGTATTTCTGTTATAGCCATATAGATTGAAATGAGTTTTCGATATGGATTCTCCTATTACAATAACAAAAATTTTATCGTTACCCTTTTCAATTTCCAATGTCTTATTAAAAGGCCCGAAAGAATCTTCATAAGTACTTAAGTTTTTAAAATAGGAGTCTTTATTTAAATCATAAAAAGATTTAGCAATTAAAAAAGGAAGATTTTCTCTTCGTGAATAACTAATTGATATGAGCAAGGTTAAAAAAAAGACAAATAGAGTTATTACCCAAAAATTTCCTATGATTGAATAAAAGCCTTTTGATATTTTTTTAATTCTCGCTAATGAAAAAACTAGTAAAATCATTAATATTAATAAAAAAGCTAACTGCTTATAGTCAAAATAAAATAAGAGAAACTCTATGGTTTCATTGAAATTAGTCTCTGAAGCAATAAAGATTGATGACGCGCTAAATTTTGTATTAAAAATAAAATAATAACTAGTTTCTATGAACAGCATAACAATTAAAAATGTATATACTATTTTTAGAAAGTATGTTTTAAACATATTGTTTTTAATAATTAATGCTGGAAGTAGTAAAATGAATGTAAAAAAAATATTTTCTAAAAAATTATAAAGTCTTTCAATTTGTATTTTTTTTAAAAGCAGCTCGAATACAAAGGCAAGTATAATTGGCAATAAAAATAACACGTACAATCCTAATCTATTTTTCTTTACATTCTTCATATTAATTAACCGTTTTCATTTTAAAAAATTCATTTCTAAAAATGTAAAACATTAGCAACATGTAAAAAAAGGAACTAAGAGCATGTGCTTTAACAGCTCCTAAAGCTCCGAAATAATTTATTAGATAAATACTTGAAAAATAAATAAGCACCATATAAATAATTTCACAAATTATATATAACCTAATCATTCTTTTAGCTAAAAATTGGTAAGAAATTGTAAGAAAGACAATTCTAAAAAAATCACCAACTAATTGCCATAAAAATAATTCTTGCATCGGTAAAAATTCATTTGTTAAAACTAATTTTATAATTACAAATTTCAACAAAAATATAATTACAAAACTACCAAAAACAAAGGGCAATAATGTCTTATAAAAATCAAAAACTATGGTTCTAAATCCTTTTCTACTTTTATTCTCAGCTAATAAAGGTAATAAGTATATTTCAAATAATGTGTAAACAAAAAGCATGTAGTAATTAGAAATTTTTCGAATACCCTCCCAATATCCAGCTTCTTCTACACCAACATTATCAATAATATAGTTTCTAATAAGTAAAAATATAAACGGGAACATGATACCAGAAAATAAAGTCATTGAAAAAAAAGAAGCTATTTTTAATAGAAAACTTCCTGAAGTTGAATAAAAACTTATACTTATAAAAATTTTATTTAATAATTTGTACTTAAAAAAAAGAGAGCAAAATAAGACAAAAGGTGTTATAACTATTGCCAAAATCGCACCATCTAATTGATTTTCATACATCAAGAAAATGATTAGTGCTGCTGAACATATATATCCAAATATGTTAATTTGAACTAAATCATTAATCTTTTTTAGACCGCTTATTACAGCTATAAAAAAAATATGAACAGAAAACAAGGGCATCATTAATGCTGACAACTTAAACAAAAATGAATATTCATCTGTATTAAATACTAATTGACTAAATGAATTTGCAAATAAAAAAAGAATAAAAGTTAACAATAGGCCTATACAAAGAGAAATGAAAAAACCTGAAGAAACAACATTTTTAAATTGATTTTCATCTTCCTTACTCTCGGCAACATATTTAATTATTCCATTTTTAAATCCTAATGAGGACAAACTTTGTATTGATTGCATAAAGTTTGATAGATTTCCAGATAATGCCATTCCTGCAGGACCAATAAAAATGGCCATAAATTTCGATATTGCAAATCCTGAAATTAATCTTACTAAAACGCTTAATGAGTTAACAGAACCAATTTTTAAAAGCTTATTTCCATTAAGTTTATTAAGTAACGTATTTAACATCTAAAATATAGGCTAAGGGTTTTTAAATTAATCTTTTTCTTGTACCGCCCCAAATAAAGAACTCCCAAAAATGAGCAATATCATACCAAAATACATACTATAACTTACACAATGTGCTATTACAGCACCTTGTGCACCTTCATACAAATCAATAAAATAAATACTGGTAATATATAATATGACTACCAGAAAAGCCTCAGTTAAAATATAATGCCAAAACATTTTTTTTGCTAAAAACTGGTAAGCAATGACCATGGAAAGCACCTTTATAAAATCGCCTACCAATTGCCATAAAAATAGGTCTTCAACGGGGCTAAACTCTTCAGTAAAAATTATTAAAACAACATAGGGTTTTAATAAATATATCATAAATAAACCAATCGCTAAAATTGGCATGACCGTTTTATAAAAACTAAATACCTCTTTTTTAAACTCCTTTTTATCCTCAATTTCAGAAAAACGCGGTAAAATATATAAAGCCATTAAAGAGCTCACAAACATTAAGTAATACTTAGAAATCCTTGTCATTGCCTCCCAAAAACCAGCATCTTTGTATCCCACGCTTTCAATAATATGCGATCTTATTGCTATAGCTACGAGTGGTAAAATTACCGCTGAAAAAAGGGCCATTAGTGAATAAGGGCTCATTTTTTTAAAAAAATTAAGACTTACATTAGCGACTCTTATATAAGAAACTAAACTACGTCTATTAATAATACCCACCAAAGTGATTAAAAATATAATAGCTTCCGCAATAACAACGGATATTAAGGCGCCATCTATTTTCTCTTGGTATATTAAAAGTAATGCTATGGAAACTCCTAATATTTGGCCAATAATATTAATTATAATTAGAATTTTATACTTTGAAAACCCATTCATTATAGAAAATGAAAACATATTCAATGCATAAAATGGCAATACTATAGCAAACACCTTAATAATATAAGCATAGTCGCTATAACTTGGAAAAATAATATCATTTATTAAATTAGCATTGAAGTAACAAAAAAAGGATACTAAAATGGTAGAAAAAAAACCCACGTAAAAAACCGTGGACAATGTTTTACTAAGTTCTAGCGCATCGTCTTTAAATTCAGAAACGTATTTTACTACACCGTTATAAAAACCAAGAGTGGCAATAGTTTGAAAAGAGCTTACAAAATTCCTTAAGTTACCTACCAAAGCTAATCCAACCGGACCAATAAAAATAGCCATAGCTTTTGATACTAATATGCCAGCTATTACATTTGTTAGTACCGAAGCTGATTGTAATGGGGCCACTTTTACTAAAACCTTATTATTTATATAGTTTATTAGTTTTTTCAAATAAGACGAGTTTTCTACGCTTTCAAACGGAGCGCTTTTAGCAATTTATTCTTGTGGTAAAACGTTTAATTAAACGCTTTATTCCATGAGTTATTTTACAAAGAATTCAAATATACAAAATGATTCAACCAATCCCATTCATGATTAAAAAAGTAAAAATTGCAACTATACTTTCTTAATAATTAAGTAGTATAAATTGATTAAAAATATAGCTGTATTTGTAACAATTATAGGATTTGAAATAGGATCTAACAAAATGCCATAAAACACAAATAGTAAACATCCAAAGGAGTTTACTATTCGTAATTTAATAACCGATTTCATTAAGAATGAAATTAATACCGTAGCCATAGCTGAATATCCAACCCATTCTGTGATCGAAATCCCTAAGAATTCCATTTAATTTGATTTGTTTCTTTTACGCTCTACTTCAGTTAAATGTACTTTACGCAGTCTTAAATGCTTTGGTGTTACCTCTACGTACTCATCTTTTTGTATGTATTCTAGAGCTTCTTCCAAGGAGAATTTAATAGCAGGAACGATTTTCGCTTTATCATCTGCACCAGAAGAACGCACATTACTCATCTTTTTGGTTTTGGTAATATTAACGGTCATATCATCACCACGAGAATTTTCACCAATCACTTGACCTTCATAAATATCTTCACCTGGATCCACAAAAAACTTACCTCTATCTTGTAATTTATCAATGGAATAAGGAATTGCTTGTCCTTTTTCCATAGATACTAAACTTCCATTTTGACGCTCAGGGATTCCACCTTTTAGAGGTTGATATTCCTTAAAACGGTGTGCCATAATGGCTTCACCGGCAGTTGCAGTTAATAATTGGTTACGTAAACCGATAATCCCTCTTGATGGCACCATAAACTGACAAACCATACGTTCGCCTTTAGCTTCCATACTCAGCATTTCACCTTTACGCATGGTTACCATTTCAATAGCTTTACCAGAAACTGTTTCTGGTAAATCAATGGTCATTTCTTCAATAGGCTCACATTTAACGCCATCAATTTCCTTAATGATTACTTGTGGCTGTCCTATTTGCATTTCATAGCCTTCACGACGCATCGTTTCAATTAAAACCGATAAGTGCAATACACCACGACCAAAAACCATGAATTTATCCGCGCTATCAGTAGGCTCTACTTTAAGTGCCAAGTTTTTTTCCAGTTCTTTTGCCAAACGGTCCTTAATATGACGAGATGTTACGTACTTTCCGTCTTTACCAAAAAAAGGCGAATCGTTAATGGTGAACAACATACTCATTGTAGGCTCATCTATGGCAATCGTTTTCATACCTTCAGGGTTTTCCCAATCGGCAATGGTATCACCAATTTCAAAACCTTCCAAACCAACAATGGCGCAAATATCCCCTGTTTGTACACTATCCACTTTTAAACGCCCTAAACCTTCAAAAACATGAAGTTCCTTGATTTTGGATTTTTGTATGCTACCATCTCTTTTTACCAAGGAAATGTTTTGTCCTGTTTTTAATTCACCACGCATTAAACGACCAATAGCGATTCTTCCAGTAAAGGAAGAAAAATCTAAAGAGGTGATTAACATCTGGGTCGTTCCTTCCTTAATTTTTGGAGCAGGAATATGTTCAATAACCATATCTAAAAGTGGCTCAATGTTATCAGTTTCATCTTGCCAGTCGTCACTCATCCAATTGTTCTTTGCAGATCCATAAACCGTTGGAAAATCCAATTGCCATTCTTCAGCACCTAATTCAAACATGAGATCAAAAACCTTTTCGTGCACCTCATCCGGTGTACAGTTTTCCTTATCAACTTTATTAATGACCACACAGGGTTTTAATCCTAAATCAATGGCCTTTTGCAACACAAAACGGGTTTGTGGCATGGGCCCTTCAAAGGCATCTACTAATAATAAAACACCGTCTGCCATATTTAAAACACGTTCTACTTCTCCACCAAAATCGGCGTGACCGGGCGTATCAATAATATTAATTTTTGTATCTTTATAAATTACAGAAACATTTTTGGACGTAATTGTAATACCGCGTTCGCGTTCTAAATCATTATTATCCAGAATTAAATCACCAGTATTCTGATTCTCCCTAAATAGTTGACAATGGTACATAATCTTATCAACCAAAGTCGTTTTCCCATGATCTACGTGCGCAATAATTGCGATGTTTTTAATATTAGCCATAATTCCTGCCTTATTTTAAGCGTGCAAAGGTACTTATAATTAATTGATTAACGGTATAAATAATTTTATTTGGGCATTCCCCTTTGTGGCAATTAAATTTAGACCTAAAATTAAACCTAAGTAACTCAGCCACAAAGGGTCGCGCTTTCACAAGTCGCAATCACAGATGTGCTCCAACAATTGCTCAATCACTAATGCATCTACCCGCAAAAGGTATTTTTCAAATTAAAAACGGTGTGTATTTATTTCGGTCATTAATCCTATATTTGTAGTTCAAAAATTAAGATATGAATCTTCAAGATATCCCGAAATTAAAACATACTAATTCAAATAATTTCTTTTTATTATGTGGTCCATGCGCTATTGAAGGCGAAGATATGGCACTAAGAATTGCCGAAAAAGTGGTTTCTATCACTAATAAATTAGAAATTCCTTATGTTTTTAAAGGCAGTTTTAAAAAGGCGAATAGAAGCAGAATTGATAGTTTTACGGGTATCGGAGATGAAAAAGCTTTAAAAATTCTAAAAAAAGTATCTGAAACTTTTGATGTACCAACGGTAACAGATATTCATGAAATATCGGATGCTAATTTAGCAGCACAATATGTTGATGTTTTACAAATTCCAGCTTTTTTGGTACGCCAAACCGATTTGGTAGTTGCTGCCGCTGAAACAGGAAAAGTAGTGAACTTGAAAAAAGGACAATTTATGAGTCCGGAAGCCATGAAACATGCCGTACAAAAAGTAAAAGATGCTGGCAACGATAAAGCGTGGATTACAGACCGCGGCACCATGTTTGGTTATCAAGATATGATTGTTGATTTTCGAGGCATTCCAACCATGCGAAACTATGCGCCCGTTGTTTTGGATGTTACCCATTCTTTACAACAGCCTAACCAAAGTGCGGGTGTTACTGGCGGACGCCCTGATATGATAGAAACCATAGCAAGAGCTGGCGTGGTTAATAATGTAGATGGCTTATTTATTGAAACGCACTTCGACCCTGCAAATGCAAAAAGCGATGGTGCTAATATGCTTCATTTGGATAATCTAGAAAAATTACTTACCAATTTAGTAGCTATTAGAAAAACAGTAAATAGTCTTCAGTAGGCAGTGTTCAGTGTGCAGTCGCAGTGTTCAGTGTTCAGTATTCAGTCGCAGTGTTCAGTCGCAGTGTGCAGTCGCAGTTTTTTTTTTTCAGTGAGCATTAATTTGTAAAATTTATATTCTTTTCTCTGCGTATCTTTGTGCACCTCTGCTAATCTCTGTGAAATAGCTTATACAGCAGTTAAACTTAATAGCAAATCATTTTTAATCCAGAAACCACGCTTTTTTGCTATTTTTCAATAACTCAGCAGCGGCAAATAATAATTCAACAAAATTTTCCTGATCCAAATCCTCTAAAGTTTTTAGTTGAATTGAACGGACTTGCTTGCGTTTATTATCGTTTTTTAAAACAGGAAAACGTTCTTCCAGTAAAATACCTTGTACAAAAGCCACATCTACATAATCCTTTCCTTTTAAAATATTCAAATAAACCATTGGTTTTTTTCCAATATTATAAAACGGAATTTTATAACTATACCGCTCTTCTATTTCTGGTAGTGTATTTAAAATTACACTTCGCACATAAAGCATGATGGATTGATAAGTCTCTTTTTGATTTAAAAAATATTCGTCAACTGGTTTCACTTTTCAGGCTATTAAATTTAAAAATCAAACTTAACAAAAATTTATGATGACAAATTGAAAAATATTTATTTACTTTGTATTTCAAAGTACTTTTATATGGAATCAAAAGATTATCTAAAAGACATAAGCGAGATTAAGGATTTAATGAATAAATCATCTCGCTTTATTTCGTTAAGCGGTTTATCTGGTATACTCGCGGGTATTTATGCCATTGTTGGTGCAGCGGTTGCATACTATTTAGTAATGAATTACAGCAATGGCACTTTAATATTGGATGGTAAAATTTATCGTCTTGTGATGCTGGATTTATTTCTAATTGCGCTTTTAAGTGTTGTTACCGGTATTATTTTAACCACCCGAAAAGCTAAAAAAAACGGAGCTAAAATTTGGGATGCAACATCGAAACGCTTAGTAATCAATTTTTTAATTCCTTTAGTAGCAGGTGGTTTATATATTTTAATTATCCTGAACCAACAAAAATACGGACAAACAGGTGCTTTAATGCTATTGTTTTATGGTTTGGCATTGGTAAACGCTTCCAAATACAGTATTGGTGATATTCGATATTTAGGTTTTATACAAATTATTTTAGGCTTAATTTGCGCTTGGTTTCCTGGTTACGGATTTTGGCTTTGGGTTTTAGGCTTTGGCGTAATGCATATTGTTTATGGCACTTGGATGTATTTTAAATATGACGTAAATAAGTAAGCAGTATTCAGTCGCAGTTAGCAGTGCAATACTTATAAACGAATAAACACATCAATAAATAAACTTTTTTTTGAGTATAATAACAAATATAAATAAAGCTTTCGATCATCGCATTAGGTTAGGCATCATGTCTGTTTTAATGGTGAATGAATATGCCGATTTTAATATGTTGAAAGAACTTTTAGGTGCTACGGATGGTAATTTGGCAAGCCACACAAAAGCACTTGAAAAAGCTGAATATATAAAGGTTGAAAAGCAATTTATTGGCAGAAAACCAAATACCCGCTACTCCACCACAACATTAGGTAGAGCCGAATTTAAAAAACATATTAACGCCCTTGAAAAATTAATTAACAAACAATAGTTTCCTCCTTGACAAAAAGGAAAATAAAATTTTTTAATCTTTTACTTTGAATTTCAAAGTACTTTAAAACTATAAAAATGGAAGAACTTAAACAACACCCGCAACAAAACAAATTTGGAAATTGGTTAAAAACCTCAATTACAGCAAGAATGCTTATGGTAGGGTTTTTAACTATAGTTTTATTAATACCGCTATTCTTTATTGAGAATTTAATCAGGGAACGTTCGCAAAGACAAACCGAAGTGATTAACGAAATCAATCAACAATGGGGAAATGAAGTTCTTATTTACGGTCCCATTTTAAAAGCCCCCTACAAAACCTATAAAGAGAAAACGGTAACCGATAAAAACACTAAAAAAGTGTATACCGAAACTATTGAGGAAATAAATAACGCGTACTTCTTCCCAGAAAAATTAAACATCAATTCAAATATAAATCCTGAAGAAAAAAAGCGAGGTATTTATACAACAGCTGTTTATAATAGTAAAATGGACATTACAGGAACATTTGTAAAGCCCGATTTTAGTGATATTGAAATAAATGACAAAGACATTATTTGGGATAAAGCAAAAATCATCATACAATCCTCAAATGTAAAAGGTGTTAACGAAGCCAACTTAAAATTGGGAGGCACAAGTTATGAGCTTACATCAAAATATAACGGACAAAAAAACCATAATTTTAACGAAGTAGTACTCCATACTTTAGAAACTGAAACCATTAATAAAGAGCAATTACAGTTTCAAAAGCCATTAACTTTCAATATCAATTTCAACATAAAAGGAAGTGAGCAAATTCGATTTATTCCAACAGGAAAACAAACCGAAGCGCAAATAAAATCGAATTGGAAAACAGCCAATTTTTTCGGTGAGTTCCTGCCGTATAACGATGATAAAGTCAATGAGAATGGATTTGATGCCAAATGGAAAATTCTGGATATTAATCGTCCTTTTTCACAACAACATTTTTCTGGGATTCCAAATTTAAACGAATTTGCTTTTGGCGTAAACTTTATGATTCCCGTTGATGAATATCAAAAAAGTGAGCGTTCAGCAAAATATGGTTTCCTCGTTATCGGGCTCACCTTTTTAGTATTCTTCTTAATACAAACCTTAAGCAAAATAAATATTCATCCGTTTCAGTATTTAATGATTGGGCTGGCTCTCACCATGTTTTACACATTATTAGTGTCTATTTCAGAACACAGTAACTTTCTAAAAGCATATTTAACGGCAGGTATTTCGGTCATTTTATTAATCACATTGTATTCAAAATCTATACTAAAATCGTTTAAATTCCCCATTTTTATTGGGGTATCATTAACGGCACTCTACACCTTTATATATGTCATCATTCAATTGGAAAATTATGCACTATTGGTTGGAAGTATAGGTTTATTCTTAATTCTAGCCATAGTAATGTACGTATCAAGAAAAATAGATTGGAACAATGGTTAGTTTTATTAGTTAGTAATGTGGGCGTTACCCCGAAAAGGGGTCGCGCTTTCCACTATATCTTTTGTTTTTTCAGAAAAACAAAAGGATGCCGTTTCAATCGCTAACGCAAAAAGAAATTCATGAATAATTTAATAACCACATGTAAAACAATAGCCTTTTTGAGTTTTATTATAGGCACCATATTATTTGCTTTTCAATTATACTTTAAAGAATCTGACGCTTTTATATTTCCTGGAATAATCTTTATCTCTTTTGCCATTATAATAAATACGATTTCATTATTAATACTAATAATTATTCAACTGAGTAATTCAGAATATAGATTAGAGCTTTTAAAAACATGTGGAATTATACTCTTAAATATACCAATAGCCATATTGTATTTCTATATATTAATATCAATAGAGTTTCCAGAAAAAGGATAAAACTTTAGACCTCACAGGTTTTAAAAACCTGTGAGGTCTTGGTAAACCAAAAAAACTAAGGATAAATTCCTATTAAAAATAATTTTTATCAAACACTAAAATAATGGACTTAAAACTCAATAAAACATATTTATTTATAACAATACTCTTATTTATAACGGAAGCACTCATTGCATTTTATTTGAAAAGCGGTTTTATTCGGCATACTTTTGGCGATTTTTTGGTAGTTATACTCGTTTACAGTTTCGTAAAAAGCTTAATAGAAATCAACCCATTTAAACTCGCTATCGCTGTTTTACTCTTTGCTTTTGTTATTGAATTTTTACAGTTAACAAACATCTTAAGTATTCTAAACTTAGAAAATAACCATGTAATAAAACTCATACTTGGGAGCACATTTCAAATTTCAGATTTAGTAGCTTACACCTTAGGAATCATTACAGTAATAATTTTTGAATATAAAATTTACAAGCTATGGATTGCATAAAACAACTCATTTTCAATCGTTTTAAAACTTTCGCATCAATAACTATTTTGATGCTGTTAAGTATTGTTTTACTAATGATACGGATAAAATTAACACATTCCTTTTTCTACTTGTTTTTAGTATGGAATTTATTTTTAGCAGTCATTCCCTTTACCATTACAAGCTATTTAGTGAGCCTTCCCAAACTCAATAAAATAGGTTTTGTACTAAGTTTTGGCATATGGCTGCTTTTTTTACCCAATGCACCCTACATTGTTACTGATTTAATACATTTAAGAGTAAGTTACAGTACGTATATTTGGTTAGATATTCTGGTTGTGAGCTCTTTTGCGTTTAATGGCTTATTACTTTTCTATTTGTCTATTTTAGATATGAAACATGTATTAAAACGGTATTTGAAGAAACCCATTATAAACTACGGAATAACTTTAACCATCTTTTTATCTAGCTTTGGCGTGTATTTAGGTCGGTTTTTACGTTACAACTCTTGGGAAATATTAAGCAACCCAAAATATTTATTCATTGATATTGTAAACATCGCCGTTAGACCATTAGCGAATAAAGAAGCTTGGTTATTCACTATTGTATTTGGTACATTTTTAAATGTTGGTTTTTGGGTTTTTAAAAATTTAAATAACGTGAGTTCGATATAACTAAGAATCATATAGTATTGATTATCAGTTAATTAATTTGTTTTGTCAGGTTGAGCGCAGTCGAAACCTAATTGAAAATCGAACTTTTAAAGACCTTTCGACAAGTTTCACTTGCTACTTTCAACGAAAAAATATTTTCGTTTCAGTAATGCTCAAGGTGGCATGGGTTGATAGTATTAACAAAAGAATTTTAAAATTGAGTTTCTTAAGTCGAACTCACGTTGAAATACTAAAAAAAGTGAGTTTATTTAATAATGTACTCTGCTAAACTATATCTTTTTTAGAACCTCTTGGTAGAACTTCTTCTGGGAAAGGGAATAATATAGTTGAGTTCTTTTCGGCAGCAATATTGGATAAGGTTTGATATAATCTTAATTTAATTGCTGAAGGCGATTGATCTATTAATTTTCCAGCCTCCAATAGTTTTCCAGCGGCCTGCTCTTCCGCTAAAGCTAAAATAATACGTGCGCGTCTTGAACGTTCGGCTTCTGCTTGGTTAGCCATCATACGTTTCATATTTTCAGGTAACTGAATATCTTTAATCTTAACGTCTATTATCTCAATTCCCCATTCTTTGGTTTCCACTTCAACAATATTCTTAATGTTTTTTCCCATTTCTTCCCTTTTGGATAAAATAGTGTCTAATTCTACTTTACCACACACATCTCGCAAAGCAGCTTGTGATAATTGCGTAATCGCAAATTTGTATTCTTCTACTTCCAATACAGCCATTTCTGGGTCAGTTATCTTAAAGAACACTACGCCATCTATACTACATGGCACATTGTCTTCAGTCATTACTTCTTGAGAAACCACGTTTATGGTAATAACTCGAATATCTACAACCTGTATAGTTTCTATAATGGGGATTACCCATCTAAACCCAGGTTTTAGGGTTTTTACATACTTACCAAATCTGAACTTTAAAGCACGTTTGTATTCATAAATTATCCGTACACCAGATAGAAGAAATACAACAAAAATAACTGTTAATATTGATAGTGGATTCATGATATATTTTTTTAACTATTAACGTATAAACAAACTGTTTAAAAAGGTCGTTAATATTTAACAGCTATAAAATGATATTTATCATAAAACCCTGAAGTCTAAGTATTACAAATTAATAGTTTAAATTGAAAATCAAAAATATTAAACAAACAATGAGAATAGAAAAAGCCACCTAAATTTAAATATAGGTGGCTTTTTTTATTTATTTCAACTTATAAAACCACCTGCTTAGCTGGTGGTAATGTTATATTGGCTTTGCCTGCTTTTTAGACCTGTCAGGTTTTAAAAACCTGACAGGTCTTGATGAGTTGATTTTTTTATATGTTTATATGTTGCTCATTGCCCCTTTTAGGGGGCTTTACAAAGCCACCTTCTAAGAAGGTGTGATTTTTACTATTAAGTCTTAGTTATTCATTCAAATAGTTCATTATACCTGAATAATCGCCATAACCTTGTGAATATAGAATTTTTCCATTTTCATCAAAATCTAAGGAATTATATACTTTAACTACACCAGATTTTGCTTCAGTAGAATCTGTAGCCGGTAAAGTAACTTCCCAAGCACCATAATAACGAACCGAACCGTCTGGCAATTTGGTATCTGGATTAACTCCTGGCAATAATACTATTGGGTCAGTAACAAATTTAAAATCATACCTTTCTAAAAATGCTTTATCATTAGCCTTTGCCTCTTCGCTATGAATTAAAACGGTATCTACTTCTGCACCAAAATAGGTGTTTAACCCTACTGCATTTTCTGCAAAAATAGAATAGTCCAATACTTCATTTTCCCAATCTGTAATTGATTTTAAAGCTGTTTCCGAATTTTTTTCAAATAATTCATTAGCTGAATTATCAGTTTCTGGTTCTGCTTTACAGCCTACAATTAATAAGGCTAAGCACAACATTGAATACATAATTTTCATAATTTATTAATTTTTGGTTTGTTATTTAGTAGTGAAATATAACATATTTATTTGAATATGAAATATTTATAACTATATTTTATTCAATTCCTTCAACATAATTATGTAAATATGAAAACCGTTCGGTCAATTCTCCGTTTTCTGTAATTTTAGCACGTTTTAAAACACCTTTTTTATCATTATCGAAAAATGCGGGTAACACATGCTGTAAAAACTGTTCGCCAAAACCTTCACTGGCGTCTTGTGGGAGTTCGCAGGGTAAATTATCTACTGCCATCACTACAATAGCCTTATCATTTTTGTAATGAACTTCAGTTTCGGTTTGCGGGTCATAGCCGTAAATAGGGTTTGCAATAGTTGAAGCTCGAAGTGTTGTTGCGACTGGTCCATCAACATCGCAACTAACATCTGCCACTACCTTGATATTGAAATCTTTCGACTTCACATCCTCTCTGGTATATAAATATGGTGCGCCATCGCCATAAAAATGACCAGCGATGTAATAATCAGTTACTTTAGCGAAACGCATAAAATCTGATTCATATTTTTGAGGATTATCAAAAAAATCATACATATCAATCACTTTTCCATCCATTCTTTTATTATAATCCAATACATCAATTTTACAATATACCGGTTCATCAAAAGTTTTGTTTAAATACTCTTTTACTGAAACTTTTTTAATGGACATAGCGTCTAGCATTTCTTGTGCTCCATTTGAAACTTTCCCACTTCCTGTTAATAGAATTTTGATGTTTGGCAGCTTAATTTGGTTCAATTCATTTATTAAAGCTTTTTGATTTGGTAATGGTCCTGCTTTTGGTAATTGCCAACAATCATATTTTAATCCCCAAGCTCTAAACCCATTATAGGCACCAACAATACCTGCATAACGCCCAAAACCTATTAAACGGAAACCTTTATCGTTTACAATGGTTTCATGATCGTAGAGCTCAATATTCTTCTCTAAAATTGCTTGAAGCAATTTGCGATTATAAGGTTGTTTTTTTATGGTATGCGAAAAGAAAAAATATTTTTTATTTGGAATGAGCGCATCGATTGGAACTTCTTTTACGCCAATCATCACATCACAGTCTGACACATCGTCGGTGACTTCAAATCCGAGTGCTTTGTAGGCTGAATCTGGAAAGACACGGATATCTGAAGATTCTACTTTAAATATAGCTTCTGGAAATTGAGTTTTGGCTTCGGCTAATTTTGATGGTGAAAACACCACACGACGGTCTGGTGGGTTTTTTCGTTCTTTGATGATGGCAAATTTCATAGAAAATTTCATTTTTCATTCCCATGAAAATGGGAATCTCATTAATTAACAGTCCCGAAAGCTTTCGGGATCGATTTTTATCTTTTAGCAAAGAAATACCAATTCAATCCAAGCGCTCCACTTCACTTTCACTTTTCAGTACATAATCGCCATCATCTTGTCTTATATATAAGGCTTTGTTCCCTGCTTCCCCATTTCTAGTGACTTCATTGCCCTTTATAGTTTTGGTAACTTTTTTAGTATAAGTTTCTTGTACTTTACCTGTTGCTTTACCATTTCCCCACTTCCACTTTACTTGTGTTCCTTCTTTTATCATATTATATTCTTTTTGTTAAAAATAGCCTAATTAGGCACCTAACAAAGGTAAGTGTTTTCTTTTGTGATAGGTTAATGTTAAGAAAACACAATGTTTCAATTCCTTTTCAGGAACTTTATCATGTAGTTCAAATAATATAGCCCTATTACCTTGAAATTTAAAAGTGTCTTTATAAATGATTTTAAATGTTGAAACCAGTCTGGATGAACATTGAAAGTACATGGCATATTGGTTTGGTTTTTTTTCTTTCCAATCCATTCTAAGTGTGCTTCCATGTTTTGTTACATAACTAGGTTCTCTCCATTTTAGGGTTTCTTCAAGTTTTTTAAGTCCGTCAATTTTTGATGCGGTATTTAAAACCAATTCCCGAAGATAATGCATTTGCTTTTTTACTGCTTTTGGGTAATTGTTAAAAACATGTTCTACTTCTGGGTTACTGACAATTTGCATAAACGGAAATACTGGTATAAATTTTGCTCTAAAATAGTTGGATTTAAATTGAATTACAAACTTTTTTAAATACCTTTGCTGCCCGCGTTAAGGATTGAGGCGGCATCCTTTTTTGTGCTTAACTATAATTTTGAATTGAAACTAATTTAAAATATGTAGAAAAAACTTGATGAGATACTGAAACAAGTTGAGCACAAGAAAGATATAGCGGAAAGCCTGACCCGATAGGGTAACGCCCAAATAAGAATTGTTTGATGAATTCCTGAAATCGAAGATTCATGAATACTTAAATTTAAAATAAGCATTTATGAATAAACGGGTTCGGGATTAATTCAATTACGTAAAATAAATTTTACTATTTCATTAAGGGGTCGACTGGTTTTGACAGCGAGATTAATTGAACGGTAAGCAC
>TARA_R110002033_G_scaffold39182_1_pt1 | contig 29112 bp, 26 predicted proteins | sample TARA_R110002033 | Tara Oceans TARA_R110002033 (sample SAMEA4397051) | marine metagenome | biome: Polar Biome; feature: [SRF] surface water layer (ENVO:00010504); material: water (ENVO:00002006), including particulate matter (ENVO:01000060) such as... | depth 5 m
TTTTATTAAAAGTTCCATTGGGTTGTCAGTAGTCAACTCTAAAATGTCACTATTTTTTTCCACAAATTGTCTTACGCTATTATTCAATCGTTCGACAGTTTGCACAAAAAGTAAAGAATATTGTTTTTTGTTCGTCATTTTCTCTTATTGTTGCCAACTCGTTATATAATAACTTTTATCACTCATATCCCGTAAATAAGTCAGGATATAGTAAGTTTTTATCACTGTTATCCCGTAAAGATAATTAATTATTCCTGTAAAAAAGTAAAAATCCCGATAGTACAATATCGAGATTTTTATATTTAGTTTTGAATTTTTGAAATCTAAATTCCAGAATCAAAAAAAACTATTTCCTGATTACCTTCACATTCATTTCTTCCACTTTTTTATCAGATAACATGGAAGGTGCACCAAATAATAAATCTTCGCTAGTGCCAGTTTTCGGGAATGCCATAACTTCCCGGATAGATGCCTTTTTCTCTAAAATCATCATCAAACGGTCGATGCCCCAAGCAATACCGCCGTGTGGTGGCGCACCATAATGGAATGCTTTATACATGGTGCCTACACTCTTCATCATCTCGTCTTTATTATAGCCCATATTTTTGTATGTAGCTTCTAGTATTTCGGGTTTGTGTGCACGCACCGAACCGCCGCCAATTTCATAACCATTAAGTATCAGGTCATATTGTTGCGCTATAATGCTACCAATTTCATCTTCATTTCCATTCATGTGCTTGTTTAAATCTGCAATAGCTGGCATAGAAAATGGGTTGTGCGTAAACGTCCAACGGCCTTCGTCTGTTTTTTCAAACATGGGGAAATCTATAACCCAAGCTGGCCTTAATTCCTTGGGGTTTATAAGTTTTAATAAGCGGCCCATTTCTTGTCTTACGGCATCTAAAGCTTTATTGGCAGTGGTGTAATCAGCAGCGGAGAAAAACACAATATCACCAATTTTAGCTTCGGAAGCTTCAATAATTCTTTTGGCAATATCTTCTCCTAAAAACTTAATAATGGGCGACTGTAAATCGTTTTCGTTTACAATAATATAAGCCAAACCACCAAGTCCGTTTTCTTGCGCAATGGCCGTAAGGTTTTCTATTTGCCCTTTAGACATGCGTTTGTTGCCTTGTTCCTCAGCAGAAACCTTAATGCATTTTACAATGCCACCATCTTCAATGGGTTTACTAAATACCTGGAAGGTTGTATCTTTTACAATAGCTGTAATATCCTGCATTTGCAAGCCGTAACGCAAATCTGGTCGGTCACAACCATATTGGTCCATGGCTTCTTTGTAAGTTAGTACTTCAAAAGGATGTAAATTCCATTTTTTGCCATATACTTTTTCAACTATCCCATTAAACATTTTAGTGTTTAAATCAATAATATTTTGCATACTGGCATAAGCCATTTCTATATCCAATTGTGTAAATTCTGGTTGGCGATCGCCACGGGAATCTTCATCCCTAAAACAACGTGCTATTTGAAAATACTTTTCATAGCCACTTACCATCAACATTTGCTTAAATTGTTGAGGTGCTTGTGGCAACGTATAAAACGAGCCTGCTTGTTTACGAGTAGGCACGATAAATTCACGTGCGCCTTCATCGGTTCCTGCGCTTAAAATAGGGGTTTCAATTTCTAAAAAATCCTCATTATCTAAAATATCACGTAATAGCTTTATAACTTTGTGGCGGTTCACAATGGCTTTACGGACATCGTTATTTCTATGGTCTAAAAATTTATATTGAAAACGAACCGTTTCGTTACTTTTTGTGGCTCTTTTTATTTCAAAAGGAAGCGTTTTCGATAGGTTTAAAATTTCTAATTCTGAGGTTTCTAATTCAATAGTTCCTGCACGTAAACTCGCATTATAATCATCTTCTTTTCTTTGAACTACCACACCTGTTACAGAAATAACCGACTCTGGTTTTAATTTTACAAGCTCATCTAAATTAGGGAACGATTCTCTGCTCAATCGCACTTGAAAAATTTCATTGCTAGAATCTCTTAAATCGATAAACATGAGTTCACCGTGATCGCGCACACTAGATACCCAACCTGATAAAGTCACTTTTTCTGATATGGATCCTTCTGATAATTGAGAAGCTTTGTGCGTTCTGTAATTATCCTTTATTATGATTGGAATTTCTGGTAGAATTTCTTCGTCTCTGGTTTTCGTTGTTTTTGCTTGGACTTCGTCCCGATAGCTATCGGGAGCGCTCAGTCTGACATTGGTTTCGTTTTGGTCTTCTGTCTTCAGTCTTTCGTCCTTTTTAGAAAGCGCATCCAAAACCCCTCCACGAATCACTTTACCCGAAGCCCCTTTACCAATAATAGCAATAACTTTTCCGACTAAAATACCGGCTTTTCCTTGGTTTCCAGATTTTATATCGTTAGCAATAGCTTCATTTTCGGAAATCACTTTTTCAATCGCATTTGTTATTTTATCCCCTGAAATGGTATGTTCTTCAAAGTATTTATTGTAGTTAAAAGTTCTGTCCTTAAGATACGAAGTAATGGCATTTTGAACCAAAACAGCTGTAATCTTTTCAGTTTGAAAAAGCTTGAATATGTCTATTAAATGATTGATATCGTGAATGTCGCCGTATTCATCAGCAGCCATATTATTTACCAAAGTTTTAGCTACAAATGATGGGTCTTTTAATTCATCATTAATAGTCATAAATGTTTTTGAACGTATGGAATCTGCTGTGAAAAACTTAGCATCTTGTGGTAACACACCGCCTTTTATCAAAATAGTCTCAACAGCGTAGGGTAGTGCGCTAGTATCAACTTCTGTGGATTCAATTTCTTTTTTAATATTTACAAAAGGTAAATCTGGTTCAGAAATAAAACGATAATCCGCTTCAAATTCCTTTTTACGCATGGTTTTGGTTTGCTTCAAATCAGCATCCCACAAAACCGTAGTTTGGTCTGGTCTAAATGCTGCATGCTCTAAAAAGTAGTTGAGTTGTTTTTCAATTTCTTCTTTTAAAGCCTCCACCATAAACTTAAAGGAGTTCAGGTTTTTTATTTCGGTGCGTGGGTTTAAATCGTAACTTCTTTTTTTGCGTAAAGACACCGAAACATCTGATTTAAATTCCCCTTTTTCAAGATTTGCTTCAGATATCCTTAAATTCTGAACAATACGTTGAATGTATTGTGCATAAATAGAAGCGTCTTCAATATGGCGAATGCAAGGTTCAGTTACAATTTCAATTAGTGGCACACCAGCTTTATTAAAATCTACTAAAGAGACCTTTTTCTCGTGCATTAATTTTGCCGCATCTTCTTCAATATGGACTTGCGTTAAATTAACGGTAAACTGCGATCCATCGTTTCTAAAACAGGATACTTGTCCGTCTGGAATTATGGGGTTGTGAAACTGTGTAATTTGTATATTCTTTGGGTTGTCCGGATATTCGTAATGCTTTCTATCCCAAGAAATAATCTCATTTTCAAACGTAGATTTCACCGCTTTTCCAAAATAAACAGCCTTTTTAATAGCCTCTTTATTTATGGCAGGTAAAACGCCCATTTGCCCTGTACATACCGAACATATATTTTGGTTAGGTGTTTCAATTTCCTGATTTGGACAGGAACAAAACAACTTGGTTTTTGTGTTTAATCGAACATGCGTTTCAAGCCCGATGACCAGCTCTAGCTCGTGTTTTTTTAGTAGATCATTTAATTGCTCCAGTTTCATCTGTGTATTATATTTTTTTAGAGGTCAGATGCAATATCCAAATAGAGATACTTGGTTGGATTGACAATTTTATTAATGGATGTTTCATTATATCGTGTCTTTTAGGAAGTTAGCAAACTTCAAAACGAGTTCGTCATTAGTTTTTGCAGCTGTAATTTGTAGCCCTGTTGCGGTTCCCTGCGGAATAGTTAAGGTTGGTAGTTGCCCTAAGCTAAAACCAACGGTATAGGCATCGGATAAATACATAGCTAACGGGTCTTTTAAACTATCACCAATTTTAGGCGGTGTGCTTGGTGTAACAGGTGATAAGATGATATGAACTGCTTCAAAATCTGTATTGAAATTATCGGAAATATTATCACGAATAGCCAATGCTTTTAAATAGATTTCATCTGAAAACCCTTGGGATAACACTTGGTTGCCACCAACAATTCTGCGTTTCGTTTCTTCTGAAAAATTTTCGGAACGGGTTACAGCATAGGTTTCTTTTAAATTATCAGCTTCAATACGATTCCCATAATTAGTGCCATCCAATCGTGATAAATTTGAGGCAGTTTCGGCCATTGCTAAAGTATAGTAAGTTGACACCAAAGTTTCAGATTCAAAGAAATCTAGAGCTTTCACTTTGATACCTTTTGCTTTTATTTTTTCGATGCTTGCTAAAAAATCAGATTTTATTTGAGTATCAATCGCATTACTTTCAATGAAGTTTTTAAAGTAACCAACGGTTTTAATGCCATCAGATTTTAAAATAGAATCCTCATTTATTTCAACAGAAGCGTATGTGGTTTGGTCTTTTACGTCTTTTCCACTCATCACATTTAAAACAATACGAATGTCTTCAACAGATTTGGCTAATGGGCCAACACAATCCGTAGAAGATGCGTAAGCCATTAATCCGTAACGCGAAATACGTCCGTAAGTGGGTTTTAAACCATAAATATTATTGTAACCAGCAGGTTGACGCACAGAACCACCGGTATCGCCACCAATGGAAAACACGGTATAGCCTTTAGCTACATTTACGGCAGAACCACCACTTGAACCACCAGCAACCAAATCTGGGTTAATGGCGTTTTTAACGGCGCCAAAAATGGTGTTTTCACTAGAGGATCCATGACCAAAACTATCGCAGTTTTCTTTGACTATGGGAATGGCACCAGCGTCTAAAAGTTTTTGAATTGCCGTTGCCGTATATGCCGATTTATAATTTTTTAATAAGTTTGAACTCGCTGTTGTATATGTGCCTTGAAGCATATACACATCTTTAATTCCAAAAGGAATGCCTTCTAAAAGCCCGATAGATTCTCCATTAGAAATTTTCGCATCAACCTTTGCGGCTAAATTTAGAGCAAGCTTGTCTAACAAACTGTTAACGGTATTATTGGTGTTCTTTTTAAGTAAATCTAATTTTTGTTGTACCAAATCTGTACAACGCACCTGTTTAGACACCAATTGTTGGTGTATGTGTTTTATTTGAGATTCCATCTTAATTACTCTTCAATTACTTTAGCTACAACTAAATAACCGTCTTTTTCTTTTGGGAAGTTTTCTTTAATGATTTGTTTCTCGGTTTCAGGGCTTTCTATCACCACATCTGCTCTCAAATCATTTAATGACACCGCATTACCATGATTATTATTAAAAGCATTATTATTTGTTGGGTTTGCATTTTTAATAACTTCAAATAATTTGTTCACAGCCTCAGAGGGTTGCGCGCCTTTAATACTCGACAATATGTCGACTGTCATAATTTTACTCATCATTTTAGTTTTTAGGAAACTTTTAGCTAGCAAAATTACGAAAGTTTTTACGGAGTTTGCCCTTTTACAGGCTTCAAACTTAAGAACTCATTCCGTATAGAAAATACGGTTTTAATATGTTTAGAATTTGATGGATTTTGTTATAAATTGATGCTAAAAAAGAGAAGAATTCAAAAATGTGAAAGTGAGAATTTTTAAATTAAATTCACATAACTTAAACGTGATGGTTTTTAGGTTATAATACTGGTTTTTACTTTACAGAAATTTGGTATTGTATGACTGCCATTCCTTTATAATCTTTTTGTTTTAATGTAGTTGCGTCAAAAATGGGACGATGTTGATAGCCTAGGCTTAGTTTATTATTATGTGTTCCGTTTAGCATAAAGTTAACGGTAAAATCGTAAACAACCATATCGTCTTCCAGTAAATCCCAATTGGAGTGTTGCACAGCAATATTTGGTTGAATAACCATAGGAAGGTTTAAAACTTTAGTTTGTTTAAATGCATAACCAAATTGTGTAAACCAGGTAATACCAGTACCAATCATTGGGAATGCTACACCACTTCCATTAAAGTCGGTTCCACCACCGTTTGTGGGGTTGTTTGCACCAACGTTTCTAATGTAGTTTTCACCAAAATCATAGTCAAAAAAGCCTAAATAAGCAGTTATGGCATCATCATTTAGAAGCGGAAGGTTTAAAAACGAATCTACTGCAAAATGTTTCATGTCATAAAAATTTGTACCTTGAAGTTGCGCATCGTTATCACTCATGGCTTTCTCTTGATACTGAAAACCAGCCCCGATATTAAATACTTTTTTAGATTGCATGTAGGTGCCTATTTGGTAGGCAGATTTATTGGATTCATGCTCAAAAAATTGATATTTTACGTAAGATGAGGTTTTTACTCTAGGTTTATTGTTAGCAAAATTTACTTCACCATCAGGCACAATGGTTACGGCAAAAGGTCTGTTAAAGGCAAGTCTGTAATCAAACTTTCCTGCTTGCCCTTTTAACCAAACACCGAATAAACGACCGATGTCATCATTTTTTTCAACAGAATTTAAGGTAAATAGTGGTGAATCCAATCCCATTAAGGTTTTGCTGGAACGAATATTCCATCTATTTAAACCCTGCCAACCAGATTTGCCAATACCAACTTCTAAAAATTTTGCAAATTTATACTCAACATATAAATCTAATATACCAATAGGAAAGTTTTCATTTTTAAAACTATAACTATTTCCACCAAAAATAGCATAAGCAAAAATATTAGGCGTTATTTGGGACGAGACAGGAATACGTAATCTTCTAATAGAAATGTCTAAAAATTCTGTGGCAGGTTCATTATATATTTGAGAACCATCGTTTAAATCAGAATATCTTAACCATATTTGGGAGGTGATATTCCAATCAATTTTTGGCTTTTCATTTACCTGGCTTATTAAAGATAATGGAGAAACAATAACCAGTATTAATAACCCTATTTTAAGAACCCTTTTTTTTAGTGTCATGTTTAATTTACTTCTAAAAATTTAGACAAAATTAAGTTGAACTTGTAACGTAAAAAGTGACATACATCATGTTTCGTAATTATTTTTTTTTCATTAAGAGTCTGTTTAAGAAAAAACAAGATTTTGAAAAATAGAAACATTAAAATTTAGTTTTTAAGCGATTTTTTTAAATCTTTTGTTTTTAGCATTAATAGTAGATTTAATATCATTTTCAATAAAAACAAAACATTGTTTTATCCCAATTTTACAGGTTACTGTGGAAATGAGATGCCAAAGATGAAAGAAGGTAAATGGATATTGCAAGATTCAATTTTAACCTTTGAAATATATCAAAAATCAGAACTGAAAACTATTCGTTTATACTTAGAAGCAGTTAATGATGAGCATCTTAGTTTTAATATTGATCAAATGAATATTGTTTTGGATAAAATAAAAGACCTCTTATGTTTTGAAAACCTGACAGATACTGAAAAATAGTTATAAAACTGTAGTTTTAACTAACAGCATCTTTTATACGTTTTATGGCTTCAATAATTTGTTCTTGTGAAGCCGCATAAGAAATACGAATACAATCTGGATTTCCAAAAGCTTCACCAGTAACGGTTGCTACAAGTGCTTCCTCTAATAAGTATAAAGAAAAATCAGTGGCATTATTTATTTTTTTTCCACGTAATGTCTTTCCAAAATAATATGAAACATTTGGGAATACATAAAAAGCACCCTCAGGTGTATTCGATTTAAATCCTTCAATATCGTTTAGTAAACCTAGAATTAAATCACGGCGTACTTTAAACTCATCAACCATATATTGTACACGAGAAGGTGATGCATTTAAAGCGGTAATTACAGCACGTTGTGCTATACAGTTGGCACCACTTGTAATTTGACCTTGCATTTTATTACAAGCACGAGCAATTTTTTCTGGCGCACCAATATAGCCTATACGCCAACCCGTCATAGCAAAGGCTTTAGAAACACCGTTTACTGTGATGGTTCTATCATACATATCATCAAATTCTGCAATACTTGTATGGCCTTCACCGTAATTGATATGCTCATAAATTTCATCAGAAACCACATAAATATTCGGGTGTTTTACCAAAACATCAGCTAAGGCTCTTAACTCAGATTTACTGTACACAGAACCACTAGGGTTACAAGGTGAGCTAAACCAAATCATTTTTGTATTTGGTGTAATGGCAGCTTCTAATTGTGAAGCGGTCATTTTAAAATCGGTATCAATGGATGTTTTAACTTCAATAGGTACACCGTCATTTAATTTTACAATATCAGCGTAACTTACCCAATACGGACAGGGTAAAATAACGTCATCACCTTTATTCAACATAACTCCAGCAATATTTGCTAAAGCTTGTTTTGCACCCGTAGAAACTACTATTTGAGGTAATGTATAAGTTAAGTTATTATCACGCTTAAACTTTGTGATAACAGCTTCTTTTAATTCTACATACCCATCAACAGGTGTATAAGAATTATAATTATCATTTATAGCTTGAATAGCAGCTTCTTTAATAAAATCTGGAGTGTTAAAATCTGGTTCACCCAAACTTAAACCAATAATATCTTTTCCTTCACCTCTAAGTTCCCTGGCTTTGGCTGCCATAGCTAACGTAGCAGACGTAGCCATGTTTAAAATTCTATCAGATAGTAATTGCATGCAATGTATTGTAAATAATAGTGGTTAGACTTGTAAAGCTGGTTTTCTGCCCATTTGCCGTAAGTATTTGAAATGCGAGATAATAGCTCCACGTGTAGTTTTATATTCGTTATAGGGTAAGTTGAATTCTTTTGCTGTTTCCTTAACTATTTTTGAAATTCTAGTATAATGCACATGGCTTATGTGTGGAAAAATATGGTGCTCAACCTGATGATTTAATCCACCAGTAAACCAGTTGACCATTCTGTTTTTAGTACTAAAATTAATTGTGGTTTTAAGTTGATGAATAGCCCAAGTATTTTTCAAAGTACCATCTTTTTCTGGTAAAGGCATTTCAGCTTCTTCCATAACATGTGCTAATTGGAATACCACACTTAAAATTAAGCCAGCCGTATAATGCATAAGAAAAAATCCAATTAATATTTTCCACCAAGCAATGTCCAAAAACACCATGGGAATAACAATCCAAACACCAATATAAATTATTTTTGATATGACTAGTTTGCTCCAATTCCAAACCGGATTAGGGAACTTACCGTAAGATAATTTGCGTTTCATGTAGCGACGCATTTGTTGCCAATCTGTAGTAATAGCCCAATTTATAGTAAGCAATCCGTAAAGTAAAACAGAATAATAATGTTGAAATTTATGATGCCATTTCCACTCAGAATGCTCTGTAAAACGTAAAACACGACCAGCATCTAAATCTTCATCATGCCCATGAACATTTGTGTAAGTATGATGTAAAACATTATGTTGCACTTTCCAGTTGTATGCGTTTCCAGCTAAAATATAAATACTGCTTCCCATTAAGCGGTTAATCCATTCTTTATTGGAAAATGAACCATGATTGCCATCGTGCATAACATTCATGCCAACTCCTGCCATACCAATTCCCATTACAATGGTTAGAAGTAATTGTGCCCAACCAGGAATGGAATCTATAGTTAAAATTAAAAAGTAAGGCGTTAAAAATAAGGAAAACATAACGATGGTTTTTAACCATATTTTCCAATTTCCAGTGCGTTTTATGTTATTGTCTTTAAAGTAATCGTTAACGCGTTTGTTAAGTGTTCTAAAGAATTTTGCAGAGTCTTTCCTTGAAAAGGATAATGCCTGTTTTGTCATGCTATTAATTTTTAAATATGATAATAATAAAAATTGCTATTCATACCTGTGGCAAAGATAGGTATAAACGAACTTAAGTAATACCATTTTTTTGTAAAAATATGCATATAAAAAGTATATTTTTGTTGAAAATTTAACAGTAATGAATCTTATTTTAAAGTATTTTCCTAATCTTAACGATGACCAAATACATAAATTCAAACAATTGGAATCGCTTTATCAAGATTGGAATTTAAAGATTAATGTAGTGTCTAGAAAAGATATTGATGAGTTGTATTTACGTCATGTTTTACATTCATTGGGTATTGCGAAAGTGATACAATTTAAAAATGGCAGTAAAATTTTAGATGTTGGTACAGGTGGTGGTTTTCCAGGTGTTCCATTAGCTATTTTATTTCCAGAATGTTCGTTTCATTTAGTTGATAGTATTGCTAAAAAACTAAAAGTGGTAGATGAGGTAGTTGAAGGCTTGGGTTTAACTAATATAAAAACCACACATAGTAGAGTAGAGGATATTAATGGTAAATACGATTTTATTGTAAGTAGGGCAGTGGCCGCAATGCCTACTTTTGTGCATTGGGTAAAGGGTAAAGTAGCAAAGGCACAAAACCATGAACTTAAAAACGGGATTTTATACCTAAAAGGGGGTGATTTAACCGAGGAACTTAAAGATTATAGGACCACAACGCTATATAATTTAAGCGATTATTTTTCTGAAGATTTTTTCGAAACCAAAAAAGTAGTGCATTTGCCTTTAAAGTATAGAGGCTAGTTTCAATAAATATTATAAGGCATCTAAAGCTTTTTTGTACAACTTATTTGCCTGAGCAAAAATTAGAAAAGGAGTAGCTATTAGTATTAATAAAAGTAGTTTTCATATCTGTTTAAAAATAACTACCGTGTATATAAACTGACTAATTTTGCAACATTATTATTAAAATGATAATACTGATTATTAAACCAAAAAGTATCTTTGTATTGTTCAATAGATTTAATATTTTCTCCAATAGAAAGAATAGCATTTGCTTTTTCAAAATTTAATCTTGCATTATTAGGGTCATTAACATTATTATATGCAATTGCTAAACCTAAATAAGCATCAAAATCCGTAGTATCATATTTAACAACTTCAGAAAAATCAAAAATAGCCTTCAAAAATTTTCCTAAAAACAAATTGGATGCACCTCTGTAAAAATAGGCATATGAATTATTTTTGTTCAAAGCTAATGATTTAGTAAAATCTTTAATAGCTTCTTCATAAAACTTTAGATCCATTAATAGTTTACCTCGGTTATAATAATTTTCAGCATTTGGTTTAATTAAAATAATTGATGAATAATCTTGAATAGCATTCATGTAATTCCCTAATGACTCATAGGTTAATGCTCTCATTAAAAGCGATTTGTATATGAATATTTCAGGATAGGAAAAATCATGTTTATATAAGTAATTTTGTATAATACTATTAAAATCTAAAAAGGCACTATTATAATCGCCCATGTCATACTTAACACATCCTAAACTATACTTAGCGCTAATTAAGTTTCTATCAAGTTCAAAAGCTTTAGCATAATCTTGTTTTGCATCTTCATAATCACCTAAGCTATATCTTGAATTACCTCTATTAAGATAGGTGTCAGCATCAGGATCTTCAACAATTATTTTTGAGTAATCTACTATGGCACCAGAATAATCACCCAGTTCGTGTTTAGCAATAGCTCTATAAAAATAAGCGTCTAAATTTTTTGGTTCTAGATGTATTACTTGAGACAAAAGCATGATTTTTTCTTTTAAATCCGTCGCTTTTTCTGCTTTCCTATATAGCTTATTAGCTTGACCAAAAAATAATATGGGTATAATTATTAATAAAAAGGCAAGTTGTTTTTTCATTGAAATATTTGCACAAAAAGCATACCATTTTTGTAGGTAAACCTGAAATATTTCTATATGAAATTGGAATTATTTAATGAAACTAACCTGTTCTAACTATTAGGAATAAACCTTAGTTTTGGAAATATGTGAAACGACTATTCATAATTTAAGAGGAGATTTTTATGAAATGAACAAGAAGTATATTTATATTTAAAATAGTGATTAGTATTATAAATTGTTTAGCTCATCAATTGCTTGATTAAAAAAATAATATTGATTTTGGTACCAATAGGTATTTTTAAAAAGTTCGATACCCTCAATATCCTCCGCATTGGTTTGTAATATTTGTTTTGCTTTATTAAAATATAACTTAGCATTTGGCACATCTTTTAATCGATAATATGCCATTGCTAAACCTATCATGGCATCAAAATCCAAAGTGTCAAATTTTAGTGCTGTTGAAAAATCGGTTAAAGCATTTCTATACTTTCCTAGAAGTAATTGAGCTGCGCCACGGTAAAAATAAGCGAAGCCACTGTTTTCATTTAACCTAATTGCTGCAGATAAATCAGATTTTGCTTTTTTATAATAGTTTATGTCCATGTAAAAAACGCCTCTATTATAATAAGTGTCTGCACTCGGATCTACTAAAACACCCATAGTGTAATCTTTTAAAGCTTCTTTATGTTTCTTTTGAAATGAGTAAATATTAGCCCTTAAATTATACGCTTTGGCATAATAAGGCTGAATTTTTATTACTGTATTAAAATTAGTTAATGCTGCATCGTAATCACCTAAATCATAATTTGCACAACCTAGACTGTAATGTGCATCAACAAAATAGGGGTCAAGCTCAATGGCTTTTTTATAATCTTCTTTAGCGCCTTCAAAATTTTCCAAACTATATCTAGAATTACCTCTGTTAAAATAAGTGTCCGCATCTGGTTCTTCAACTATAACTTTAGAATAATCTACAATTGCACCATAATAATCTCCTAAATCATTTTTTGCGATGCCTCTATAAAAATAAGCGTCTAACTTTTCTGGCTCTAATTCAATAGCTTTTGTCAAGAGCTCTATTCTTTCATTCAAGTCACTTGTATTCAAGGCTTGTCTAATATACCTATTAGCCTGTGAATAGATTAAAATGGGAGTAAAAAATAAAATAAGGATAATACGTTTCTTCATAGCTGTTTATGCAACAAATAATATGCCGTTTTTTTGCTATTAAATTTAATGTAAATTTTAATACGTTTAGTATAAAATTATAATTTTCTTGTTGTTGAAGCTAATTGCGTCTTCTTGCTTTGTAAATAATCTTTTTCTAGTGCATTGGTTACCGAGTTAATTGCTAAATCAATATACTTAATAGCTTCATCAAGTTTATTGGTGCAGGCATAATAATCTGATTTAGTCCCATAAAATAAATAGACCCGCTGCTCAAAATCTTCAGGTTTTAGTTTGTTTAAATAACTTTTAGCTATTTTATAATCTAGTTTTTGCATACAAACCACAGCCATAGTTAAAAGATGGGATGGCATAGGTTGTAATGTGTTTAAGCATTGGGACCAATATAGAATTTTATCCCAATTGGTGTCTTCAAAACGAGCGGCTTTTAAATGTTCAGCAGCTATGGCAGCTTCATAATGATAACAGGAGAATTCGGTGTTCTCAACAGCTTTATGCATCATGGTGTTTCCTAGTTTTATTAACGGAAAATACCATTGGCTTCTATCTTGTGTTTTTAAATCTAAAAGTTCGTTTTCGGTATTGGTTTTTGTTTCTAAACGTGCCGCATGAAAACACATTAAAGCACACAAAGCATAAACATCGGGTGTTCGGGTGTGAGTATTTTTTAAAAGTATTTGGGTTAATCGGATGGCTTCTCCGCATAACTCTTTTCTAATTAATTTTTCTTGTTTATTGGAATGAAACCCCTCATTAAAAATAAGATACAAAACCTCCATAACACTTTCCAAGCGTTGAGGTAGTGCATTGCCTTGAGGAATTTTAAATTTTAATTTTGAGTCTTGAATTGTTTTTCTTGCTCGTGATAACCGTTTTTTAATAGTGTCTTCCTTGGTTAATAAAGCAGAAGAAATCTCTTTGATACTAAATCCAGAAACTGTTTTTAATGCAAACGAAATACGATCTCTGCGGTCAAGTTTTGGGTGGCAAGCTGTAAAAATCATGCGAAGTTGTGCATCTTCAATTTCAGTGTCTAAAAACAGATCGTTTATAGCAATAGTATCCGTTCCTTGATTGATGTTGGGCAGATGTTTTTGCTCTGTTTTTAGTTTCCTAAAAATATCCAAAACCCTATTTTTTGCAGCTTGGGTTAACCACGCCTCTGGGTTGTCAGGTTGTTTGTTACGCCAACTTATACTCGCTTTTATAAAGGTATCTTGAATTGCATCTTCAATAATATCAAGATGTTTAAATCCAAAAATCCGGGTTAAAACAGAAACCATCTTTCCACTGTGGTAGCGAAAAAGATGGTCTATGATTTTGGATTCCATTAGCGGTCAAAAACCATTACTTCACGAATCTCAACAGTACCTCCCAAATCATAATCCGGAAAATCTTGTGCAATTTTTTCAACAGCGTCAAAATCTTTGGCTTCAACAGTATAATAACCCCCAACAATTTCTTTCACTTCTGCCGATGTTAAGTCGGTTACCGTTCTATTTTCGCCAACTATACGCCGAATTTGAGGCGTTAGAGCCTCACCACCTCTAAGTATGCCAGCTTGTTCCATTTTGTTGCCCCAAGCAAACCATTTGCCCATACGGGTTTGCAGTTCCTCTGGCGATAAACCTAAGTCTGCGTAATCTGCTCCAATGAAAATCATCATAAATTCTTTCATAATTATATATTTTTATGGTTTGTATATAGTTAAGACGTTTGCCAAATTTAAAAAGGGGACACATTTTTCAAATTTAATTAATTTTTATTTGGGCGTTACCCTATCGGGTCAGGCTTTCAGCTATATCTTTCTGCGAAGCAGTCCCGAACTTGTTTCGGGATCTCATTATCAATACGCATCTCATTTCAAATAATAGTTTTAGTATCGAAAGTTTCGCATAAAGGATGCCGCTTCAATCCTTAACGCAAATCAGAACTTCAAAACATGTTGAGTATTTTAAGATTTATATAGTTTTAAATTTATAACCACCTCGTCTCCATCCCGATGTTTCGGATGAAGACGGAAGGGTAAAAGACTTACTCCTAAACCATAATATTTATTTCAAACCAAACTTATAGTTTAGCACAAAAAAGGAACAGAGCTTTAATTCTATTGCTTTATTTTTTATTTGAAAAACGCTCTATTTTAAATTACTTTAGATACATCAAAAAAATCGAATGAACAATTTTGAACTCACATTAAAAAATCCGGTTTGGTATGCTCTAGAAGAAGTTCATGAAAAATTCTTGATAGACTACAACGGGGTTAAATTTTACGACCCAGAAGTTTGTCCTTTCGGCGCTTTCCAAGATTCCGATAAAACGGCAAGTGCGCTGAACGAATATGCAAAACTGACAGATAGTTTTTTTCTGGTTTCTGAAAATAAAGCTCCAACTTTTGATGAAAATCTTGTTGTTTTCGATAGAAAAATTGAAAGCGTTCAAATGCTGTTAAATACTTTAAAAGAGGCTGAAATCACAGAGGATATTATTCCGTTGACTCATAATCATAAAGATGAAGTTTACGATTTGATATGGCTTGTTATGCCAGGATATTATAAAAAAAGAACTTTCGAAATGGGTAAATACTTTGGTATTTTTAATGACGGAAAATTGGTTTCTATATCGGGTCAGCGCATGCAAACTAATAATTTCATAGAAGTTAGTGGTGTAGTTACTCATCCAGATTATACAAGACGGGGGCTTGCAAAACAACTGGTTACTCACACTACAAATGAGATTTTAAAGTCAGGTAAAAATGCAATTCTGCACACTACAAAAGGTAACCCTGCAATAAAACTATATGAAAATTTGGGATATAAGCTAACCAGAGATATGAATTGGTGGTATTTTCATAAAAAAAATAGTCAAAAGTCAGATTAAAATATTAGTAAGCTATTTTAATTAGTGCTCAGTTATTCTCCAATAATCTTTAAAAGCTTTTGTCTCGCTTTTTCAAAATGTGCTTTAAGTTTAGGAATAGGAATGTCTCCATAACCCTCTATCAAACGTTCGTTTGAAACAGAAAGTAGTTTTAATAAATCTTGAGCGGCATCTTTAGCTGTTATAGTTGTAGTGCTTCCAACTTTGTTAAACCAAATTGGGCTACTTTCAGCATACGGGTAACTATCCATTAAAGGCCATTCTATTATGCCACCAGATACTCGAGCTGTTACCCAACCTCCAACAGGCACTTCAACAGATCCTTTAAAAGTTTTACTTCCAGATTTGGTGTTGCCTTTTTGAGTATTAACAATTTTCCCATTAACAAATATCTCCACAGTATCATAAGGTAAAGGGGAATGGACATCTAGGGTCCACTTCACTTTTTTATTTTTAGTTTCAATAACATCCCCAACTTCTTTGTCATCAACTTTAAATTCAATCTGTGGACCGTTAGTAACAAAACTCTTTCCGTTTTTTAAGGCTTCTAAATAACTTTCAACCGTTAAATCGCCTTTAGGTTTTGTATAAACCCTGGTAGCTCCAATAGCCATGGTTCTGTATAAATCATTCATGACGTCACTTCCAGCAGATATGTTTAATGGCACACCAATATTTAAAATTTGATGCCAAACTTCGGCAGTACCAATTTCATCAGACCATAAACAGCCCAATTCAATTAAATCGGATTCGCCTAAAACGCAATCGGCAATTAATGCTATAGGAATGCGTCTAGCCCCATTTTCACTAAACGGATCGCGAACACTCACTGGGTGAACATAACCGCCTAAAGCACCTTGCTCTCTAGCAAAATTTAAAGGTTCAGCATTTAACCGGTCATCACGTCCATAAATATCATAATATGGGCCCCAAACCCAAGGCCAAAAAAGATCTTTGGTGCCTATTAAACCTAAGTGTCCGAGAAAATGAGAGCGTACTTCCTGTCCAAATTGGATAATTGGTAATTCCTCACGTTTCCAATTCCATAAATCTTGTTGAAGAAATCTGTTCCCTAAATTGGCTAATAATGGGAATGCAATATCTAAATCTTCAGCTTTCAAATCAAGAACAATATCATTCGGGTCCAATTGGCTTGTACCCCCATAATTAATATGAAAATGATTATCTCCCGAATACCATCCATTCGCATTGGCATCCCAAATTCTATTTAAGTTTATTTCTGTTTCTTTTGAAGATGCATTGATCACTACTTTTTCAATCGTTTTCACTGTAGAGAATCCATGAACAGCAGTGATGGTTAATTCCCCAAATGGTGCTTCAATTTCAATGTCTCCAGGTGAGTAGAAGAAAACGATACCATTTTGCCCATCGGAATGTATGATACCAGTTTCTGGAATAATTGGATGTCCAGATTGGTCTGTAATACTCATTCTTACAGGATTTATTTCGCCATCTATTTTACTTGTAATTTTAATTTTAGCAGTGGGGATGCCAAAATCCCAATTCGAAATATTTAAAGTTTCTGAAAGTCCTCCATTCACACTAATTCGTTTTAATTCAGATCTTTCATCTTTGTTGCTTTCATTGTAATAAATCCATTGGCCATCAGCGCTAAACTTGGGCGATAAAGGTAAATTGTTGCTTTTGGTTAGTAACAAGTTGCTTTCTGGAGTAAATACATTTAGTAAACGTATTTCATAATGGTCATCTTTCGGCCAAGTATAGGCTAGTGTTTGGTTGTCTGGTGATAATGTAAAAGCCGCTTGAGACGTAAAATTTTCCTCTGCCAATGGGCTTGATGTACCTTCAACTAAATTTAATAATTCAATGGAATCCGATGAAAATCCTTTTTTCTTGAGATAAATAAGGTAGTCTTTTGAATTCATTGAAATAGGAAGACGCTCTAAATCGTCGTCTTTTGTAATCAATTTTTTTTCTAGAGTAGATAAATCTATTTGCCATAAATCGATAGATCCTTTTTCTGCGGAAGCATAATATATAAGTTTTCCATCTCTGGAGAATATAGGGTCTAAATCGAGTGCTTTAGTATCAATTAGCGTCGTTTCCTTGTTAGAAGTTATATCTAAAAGGACAATCTTCGTATCCAAGCTATTATCTCTAACAAACACCATTTGATTGCCATCTGGAGACCAATTTGGCCTGGAGTCCATATCGGGTGAAGACGTGATTCTATTTGCTGTTTTTGTTTCTAGGTTGTAAAGCCATAGCCACCCTTTGGCAGAAAATACAATGTTGTTGTTTGTAGGTGAAGGCGCAGGATCTGTAGGGCCAGCATTTAGAATAGGTAATTCGTAGCCTTCCAAATAAACATGATGCCCGAAACCATCTACTTTAGGATATCTATTTGACCATTGTGCTAAACAAATTTGTATCGATAATAAAAATAAAACAGCAAAACCTATATAATTATTCATAGTAAAATCTAAAAAATGGATTACTAAGGTAAGAAGATTTATAATTTAAAACAGATAAAATAATTTGGGCGTTACCCTCCTAAGGTCGGGTCAGGCTATCCGTTACAAGTCCTCGCTCCGTTCCTCCGCTGTGGGCTTTTCATTTCTATCCTTAACGCACTCACTGTTGCGACTCACTGATTCTAGTAAATTGCAAAATATATTAGTTTAATAAAAAGTGGATTTAAAAGAAGGTTATACTTATTTATTGAGTATGTAATTACTGATTTAATTATGAGAGTTTGCTTTTTTATAAGAAGTTGTGGCGTCGTTTTATTCTTTCATATATTCATTCACAAAACAATCATTACAGTAATCTATTAAAGTTAGTTTGTTTTCATTCAATTCAAAAAATTGTGTAATTCCTAAAAATTCTGGCACAATCATTTCATGAGATTCGCCATAAATATCTCTCAATTCAATTGTATATTTTATTTTGGAAAGTAAATCTCCATTTGTGAAATATTTTATTGAATCAGATGATATAATAAGCATTCTATTCTCTCCTGTGGATTCTGGAGTATAAGTGCCTCCTGCAAATCCACCTGTGGATTTTATCCAATTCCATTCTCCAATTATAGCTGAATTTATTTCCTCCTCATCATTATCTCTTGAACAATTTATGCCTAGAATTGCAATTAAAATCAGAAATAATAATATCTTTTTCATAACTAATAAGTTTTATTTACTAGATGTTTTTTTAATTAAAAGGTTGCGTCAAATTGCACCATAATGTAAAGAGAAGTTTTCGTTTCAATACTGAAACTCAAGAAATTTCGTGACAAATTAAGTGAAACTTATCAATTCTCAAACGAATTTATATATTTTTCTTACAAAGCCAAGAAGATTCAGTATTGAACTTAATAAAAAAAAACCATCAAAATTAAGACAGTCTCTTTTACAAATTTATAGTTTCTCGATTATGAGATTCCTGCATACGCAGGAATTCTAATCTCCCAAAAACGGATAACGATAATCCGTAGGCGTTACAAATGTTTCTTTTATCATTCTAGGAGAAACCCAACGTAATAAGTTTTGGGCGCTACCAGCTTTATCATTTGTTCCAGAAGCTCTAGCACCACCAAAGGGTTGTTGGCCAACAACGGCGCCTGTTGGTTTATCATTAATATAGAAGTTTCCAGCGGCGTTTTGTAAGGCTTCAGTAGCTTGTACAATGGCATATCTATCCGCTGAAAGTATAGCACCTGTTAAAGCATACTCACTAGTTTCATCAACCAGTTTTAACGTTTCCGCGTAAGCATCATCCTCATAAACATAAATGGTAATTACAGGTCCGAATAACTCCGTGCACATGGTGGTATATTTTGGGTCTTTAGCAACAATAACTGTGGGCTCAATAAAATAACCTTTACTCTTGTCGTAATTTCCGCCCACAATAATTTCAGCATCCTTATCTGCTTTTGCGCCGTCAATATATTTAGCTAATTTATCAAATGAGCCTTCGTGAATTACCGCCGTAACAAAGTTGCTTAAATCTTCTGGAGAGCCCATTTTAAAAGAATTTACATCCTCAATCACATATTTCTTAACATCACTCCATAAATTTTTCGGAATATATGCTCTTGATGCTGCACTACATTTTTGACCCTGAAATTCAAAAGCACCACGAACTATAGCAGTTGCAACTTGTTTTGCGTTTGCAGATTTATGAGCGACAATAAAGTCTTTCCCACCAGTTTCACCAACGATTCTTGGATAGGTTTTATAATTGTGAATGTTGTTTCCTATTTGTTTCCAAAGTTCTTTAAAAATGTATGTAGAACCCGTAAAGTGTAACCCGGAAAAATCTGGACTCGCCATAACGGTATTAGTAATCATAACAGGATCGCCAAAAACGACGTTAATAACACCCGCAGGAACACCAGCTTCTTTAAAAACATCCATAATTACTTTAGCAGAATACACTTGGCTATCACTAGGTTTCCAAACTACAACATTACCCATTAATGCCATACAAGCAGGTAAATTTCCAGCAATAGCAGTAAAGTTAAAAGGTGTTACCGCATAAGTAAAGCCTTCAAGCGGACGGTATTCAATACGGTTCCAAGCATCACTAGTGCTTTCTGGTTGTTCCATATAAATGTCCGTCATAAACTGAACATTAAAACGTAAAAAGTCAATCAATTCACAGGCAGCGTCAATTTCAGCTTGATGAACCGTTTTAGATTGCGCAATCATAGTTGCCGCATTTATTTTAGCACGGTATGGTCCTGCAATCAATTCAGCAGCTTTTAAAAAAATACCTGCACGTTGTTCCCATGGCATTAGGCTCCATTTTTTTCTAGCTTCAAGTGCCGTAGAAATTGCCTTTTCTACATGACTTTTTTCAGCTACATGATAGGTGCCCACACTATGTTTATGATCGTGCGGTGGAGACATCGTTCTGGTATTTCCAGTTTCAATGTCCTCACCATTTATATATAAAGGAACGTCCACTTTGCTATTAAACATTGTTTTGTAAGCCTGTAAAACGGCCTCACGTTCTGGTGATCCCGGAGCATAAGATTTTACAGGTTCGTTTACAGCAATTGGTACGTTAAAAAAGCCTTTTCCCATGATTTTTCATTTTTCGTTATTGAATATTCAGTAAATAGGTGGCAAATTTACGAATTTTTAAATGATTTTTGAAGACGAAGTGTTCTTAAAAGGACGTTAAATTTTATTTATTTTTTGTAAGTTGCCAACTGGTTTTAAGACTACAAGTTTTATGTGTACAGTAACAATTGTTCCTTTAAAAAATAACGATTTTGTTTTAACTTCTAATAGAGATGAAGCACCTAATCGTACTTCAGTTGCTCCAGAATTTTATCAGGTAGATGGAACTAAATTATTATATCCTAAAGATGAACTTGCTGGCGGAACGTGGATTGGTATTAGCGAAAAAAACCGGGTAGTTTGTGTGTTGAACGGTGCATTTGAAAGGCACGAACGCAAACCAAACTATAGATTGAGCCGAGGCGTTGTGGCTAAAGATTTTATGATTGCCGATACTATTGTAGAAACGATTGAAACTTATAATTTTGAAAATATTGAACCTTTTACTATTGTTTTGGCAGATTGGAATACAAATTTGAAATTTTATGAATTAGTTTGGGATGGTGAAAGCAAACACTTTTCAGAATTGCCTTTAAAACCAAAAATTTGGTCATCTTCAACCTTATATAACCCAAATATGAGGCAAGAACGTTTACAATGGTTTGAAGATTTTAAATCTGAAAATGAACTTGATTCAAAAACGCTTTCAAATTTTCATAAAACTGCTGGACAAGGTAATAATGATTACGGTGTAATAATGAACCGTGGTTTTGTAAAAACCACAAGCATTACCCAAATTAAAAAGCAAAATGAAGACATAGAAATGCGTTATGAAAGTATTCAGAGTAATACTACACATAAAAAAACCTTTAATCTTCCTCAAATAGTTAATGAGTAGTTCGGGTATTATTTTAACCATGGCGTATCCTGATACTATTGTTATGGTTTCAAAGGAATGGTTTTCGCTATTTTTACGTTATTTTGGAGTTGGTAAAAAGAATTATTTGCGTGCAGGACATGCCGCTTTGGTTTTGATTGAAAAAGAAACAGGCGTTCTAGAATACCATGATTTTGGACGTTATATCACACCAGAGCCCACAGGAAGAGTAAGAGGGAGTGACACCGATAACGAATTACACTTCCCTATAAAGGCTGAAATAGAAAACGATTCCATAAAAAACTTAGATGCCATTTTACAGTTTTTGGCAACACACCCTAAATTGACGCATGGTGATGGTAAATTGGTGGCATCGGTTTGCAATGCGGTTGATTATAAAAAAGCCAGAACACATATTACAGACATGCAAAACAAGCATTTTATTAGATATGCAGCGTTTATAAAAGAGGCCTGTAATTGTGCGCGTTTTGTAACAGATAGTCTGATTGCTTCGGTAACCGATTTAAATATTAAAAAGAATCTTGAAAATTCAAAATGGTTTACACCAAGTACTGTTGGAAATGTGTTATTGGCAGATACCGAGAATTATGTTTATGAAGTTTCAGAAACTGGAGCCATTTCAGAGTTTAAAGGCTCGCGAAAAAGTGAAAATATTAGGTATTTTTTAGATAAGTTGAAAGACCACAGCGTTAATTTGGTTGGAACACAAGACCCCAAGCCTTTTGACGGTTTGCATGAAAAAGCACAATGGTTATCTGGAATTGCTGCTGGTGCTTGGTTTGAATTGCATAAAACTGAGGATGCTGCTGAATATCATTTTAAACGAATTTCACCACACGGGAATATTGATGTTCATGAAAAGTTTATAGTTGATGACGATGCGTTTGACTACGATTTAGAATTTGAATTTATACATTATTCAAATTGTAAATTCTTTCACGTGAAACAGGGTGAAAAGGTTTTTAGGTTTGAACGAAAAGTTTAATCTTTAGTCATTCAGAGGAGCACTTTAAAGCGCAACGTGAGAATATGTTATGTACTGGACTTGCAATTAATTTTATATGGCTTAAGTTTGTTATTCTTGGTTCAAAAAATCAATTACTAAAGTTTTTTTATCAGACTCCATTTCACAAGTCCAACTATCTATCCACCATCTTCCATTTTCATGGTGAAGTTGAATGCTATTTAGTCCTCTAATATTGGATTCAGTTTTTGGGTCAGTTCGTATTTCAAATGCACTCCAAACTTGCGCCATATTTCCATATTTGCTAATAATTCTTTTAAGTTCCTTTTCATAAAAATCCTCCTTTGGTGATAATCCGATTGGGATATATTCCGCTTCAAGGGTATGTGATTCCGCTTTTCCATTTTCGTCCAGTCTTGTTATAACAGCATTTTTTGAATGAATATATTTATCTCTTTCAAATTCCCAAGGCTCACTACTCGAACCTGAAACAACATCATAATATGCATTTATTATTGCATCTACTGATTTTACGTCTTCTGCGTATTTTTCTTTGCTAGTTTGTCCGAAAATTGAATAGCAAGCGAAAATTATGCTAATTGATGTAAGTAATATTTTTTTCATATCTATTGGTTTTCACTTCTGGCAACGTGTTTATGGTTAGTTGCGGTGTTTAAGCACCTAATTTAGTAAATTAGGCTAGAACTAGCAATAAATTACGGTGTTGGCAACTGGCTTATTCTTTTTTTTTATTCGCAAGAGTTAAATTCCGATGTTTTTTTAAAATTCCGTTTATTTTTTTCTTAAAATCTTAAAAAAAAATCGCTTTTCATTCCGCACGTTTTGCCTCCCGTATTCTATTCGGGACCAGTATTCAGCTCGAAACTTTGGTTTTCCAGATTTTCCTCGTTAAAAAACAAACTTGGGAAAATCCATTTTTTAAAGTTCAGCCGTAAAGTTTAGCTTCCGTAAACTTCGGAACTGCTGTTCAGCCAAAACTTTTTGGTTAGCTAAATTTTCGATGCGAAAACTGGTTTTGGGCAAGCTGAAATTCCGAGTAATTTTCCGCAATATTTTTCTTCCGACGCTTCGGAACCGATTGAGTGGAATTCCGAGTTGTTTTTCACAAATCCGCTTTTCATTTTTCCGTTCTTAAAAATCTAAAAACTTGAAATTAAACACGATTTTCATTGATTTGTCAACTTGTTGCTAACGGTCTCGTATATGAAAAGTAGCGGATTTTTACGCACTAACTTTTCGGATTATAACTGACGTTTATTTTATTATTTATCTTTCGTTTAAGCACTTAAGCCGCTATTTTTTATATGCGTTGTTGTGTTTTCGTACTTTTTTCCGCAAACTTGCTAGCGTTGGCAAAGACATACTCTTTTGCAATTTTTGGCTTGTGTGGTGGCTGTGGCGAATTGCAAATGTGTATGGCTTTTAGCGTTGGCAAATCCGTTAGAGTATTAATTCCGTTAACATTTGTTTTATGTCCAAATGTTTTGCTCCTTGAACTGACTTTGAGTTCATTCCAACCAACTCAATCCAATCCATAATTTTTTTCTTCTCGGTCGTTTTTTCATTCCAATATTCCGTCAGCTCAATTGCTGAAGTGTTAATCAAAATTTCCAAAACAGAATCTATATTATCAAACAGCTTTATAAATACTCTTGGAATGTTTTTATAAGTTTTGTTTTTAATCAAATAGTTGGCTTTTCCGCCAGCAGTAAATAAATCCCTTACATTCGGACAAACAACAGCCTCTAGTGTTACAAGCCATATTGCAAGTCGAGCAAATTTATCTCCACGATTACTAAAAACCTCTGGAAAATAAACCATTGCTCTGTTTTTAATCTCTTGCTTTTCTTTTAGGCTTAAGTTATTCCAAATGTTGATGACAAGATTACTTGCTTTCTCTGTGTCTTGAATCCACCACAAATCTTGTCCTGGTTTCAATTTACTTTTGTAGTAATCCGTAATTGGTTTAATTGGGTTTTTCTTTTGACGCAAAGTATCGTAAGGTGTATTGATTTTGTCAAAAATGGTTTTTCCCTCTTCCAAGTTCATATCGATTAAATACCTTGGCGAATGTGTAACAACAACCTCTGATAAACATTCTTCATAAGCTCGACACCTAAATTCAATAGGTTTTCCAAGTTTACCGAAAAGCATAAAAATTCGTTCGACATCATCTACTCTTGTAGATTCTAAAACGCTATTTCCTGTTGTTTTCCAATGGTTTTGAGTTGTAGTTTTAAATTCTATTCCATAAAATTTTTTCGCTACAATGTCTGGAAATTTTTGTCCTCCAATTAATTCAATTGAATTTTCAAATTGTGAACCTACAGCTAAATCAGTCATTACATCTCGAACATAAGGTTCAAGTTTTGCTCCTTTTAGCTGTTCAATTTTTTTAGGCGATTTCTTTGCGTGAGGTTTACTTTCGGAAAGTAGATTGATAATGATTATCCAAAAAAGATGGGTTTGGATAAAACTTATCAGGCATTATTATTTTTTGATTTTGATGTCTTTTGAACATAGCAAAATATGTGTCTTCAGAAATTGTAGCTAATTCTTCAGAAATATTTACTTTATAATCTGATGTGATACCTAAATATCCAAGTTCAAAAGCTTTGTCGTGAATATTACATAGACACAAACCGTTTTCATTCAGGATTTAATCTTTCCTTTTGATTTTCAGACCATTTCAAAATATGACTAGCGACCAAAAGTTTATCAATGTTTAAATTACAAACGGAACACGAATTTGAGTAGTTATTTGTTATAATTCTTCTGAAAAGAGATTGATTAACTCTAGTTTTAACTAATCTTTCTTTATCGATACCTTTTTTATTTTTTAAAATTTCTAAATCTGCATCTTCCCATTCAGAATATTCCTGCTCAATGGTTTTGTTTTTATATTTAGCTAAAAGGACTTCACTTTGATAGAGCATTTCATCCCAATTTTCTTGAAAATCGCTATAAATCTCGATTGCGTTTTTTCCTGGGTTTGCTAATCCCTTTATTCCCCTATTTTGATGGTATGGGTCTTGACTTGAAAGATGTACTAATTTGTATGCAACAGCACCTGGTGTTTTATCAATTAACTCTGCCAGTTTAATAACTTCGGAATTTCGATTGTTAAATTGACCGTAACGAATTTTTGTATATAAATTCATTACAAGCATAAACTCTTCTCTTGTCCAAAGTCTTCTACCCATTTTTTTCTAATGTGATTAATGCGTTTTCTATCTTTTGAATTACAGAGAGATACTCTTCTTTTAACTCTTCTAGGGTTACACTTTCAAATTCTTCGTTAAGTAGAGATAAACTACTTTCTAAGGCATCTTTAATTTTATCTAAATCCATATCTTGGTCGTTAAGCTGCGTTAGGGATAGAAGTGGAAAGCCCACAGCGAGGCACGAGCGAGGACTTGTAACGGATAGCCCGACCCGATAGGGTAACGCCCAAATATCCATTATCTCCAGCAGAAGAGAAATCATTTTGAATAATGTCCTTGACATTTGAAAGATTTACTAAACCTTTTACATTTTCTGCAATGAAAATTTTTGGTTGAGTTATTTCGATAACTTGTTTCATCCACATATAAAGCTGACCACGAGTTTCTTCGGTTGCACAAGTTTCTGTATTTAGTTCTCCTTTGTGGTTTTTATGTGAATTAAGTCCGTTTCTTTTTCCGGCAACACTAAAATCTTGACAAGGAAAACCACCAGTTACAATGTCTATATTTTTTGGAAAAACCTTTGTCCCGTTTTGATGTAGCTTTACTAAATCGACTATGCTGTCAGTTTGGTAATCTTCTGCATTGTGTCCTCTTTTTGAGAAATAGTTAACCCAAGCGTTTCTTGCGTCTTTTAAAATGTCATTCGCAAAAACTGTTTTAAAACGTGTTTTTGAGAGTTTTATAAAGTTGTTGTCAAGTTCTTGACTTATAAAGTTTGGATTTAAAATCTCGTTTACGGAAGATTTTAAAACGGAAAAATGTCCTTCAAAACCTAAATCCATTCCACCACAACCAGAAAATAAGGAAAGCATATTTAAGGTAGATTTTCCTATTTGTTCATTGTTTTCGGTTTTAGTTTCAGGATAGACTTTTACTGCTAATTGAGGTTCTTCAACTACGCTTGTGTTTTCTGTATCAGTCGTTAATGTTCGCATAGTTAGTTTTGAATTGGATGTGATTTTAAATATTTAATTTTTTTCTCGGCTACTTTTAGCACTTTACTCGCACAATCTTCATCAGCGATTTCATAGGCTATTTTATCACTTATGAATTGTATTAAGAGTTCGTCTTTATCGAGTTTTAATATTTCTGCAAGTTTGTCCAACATTTCTTTTGTTGGTTTTCGCTCGTTTCTTTCGATTTTGCTTAATATGGCTTGGTCGATATCGACATAAGCAGAAACTTGCCTTAAAAGAAGTCCGAGAGCTTGTCTTTTATTCCGTAAAATTTGTCCGATTGTTTCCATTTGAAAATTGTTACTTGACAGTAAGTGTCAAATATAGTTTGTCAAATTTTGGAAAGCAAGAAATTCGGTTTGTATTTTTTCGAGCGTTGGGAAATTTTAGCTCTTTTGGTTTTTTTAGCGTTGGAATTGAGCGTTGGCAAAAACCAAAAGTGCTAAAATATGCGGCTGGTAGTATGAACGGTTTTGTATTTGAAAAATAGCGGATTTTACTCACTAACTTTTCGGATTAATACTTACCTTAAATTTATAAAATTCATTTTCGTTCAAGCACTTAAACCGCTATTTTCCTGTTTTCCGCACTTTTCAAAAATAGGCTTTTCAACCCCTTATTTTATTGAGATGATTTTTGAATTTGGGTGCTGCATGCTTATTTTTGGGCATGTTTATCCGGAAAAACAAAAATAGAACAGGTAGTTATTCGGTCCAGATTATCTCAAAATCGTCTGGAAAATACAAATTAGTGAAAACTATTGGCAGTGGTAGTACCGAGCAAGAACTTCAAAGGCTAACCTACCTTGCAAAGCAAGAGATTGAACGTTTAAGCCAGCAGCCTAAGTTATTTATATCTGAGACTGACACAGTTGCGGAAAATCTATTTTCCACTTTAAACAATGCAAGTGTACGAACCATAGGCCCAGAGATAATATTTGGCAAAATTTATGACAGTATTGGCTATGGTGAAATTAACGAGGAGCTGTTCAGGTATTTGGTAATATCCAGGCTTGTTTTCCCATTGAGCAAACTTAAAACCGTAGAGTATCTATATCGATTTCAAGGGATTTCCATAGATATTGATGCAGTTTACCGTTTTCACGATAAACTCAACAATAAACTTAAAGATAAGGTGGAGAAGATTTCTTATTCCCATACTTTGAAGGTATTGAAAAACAATATCAGTGTTGTTTTTTATGACATGGCCACCTTATATTTTGAAGCTAGCGATGAAGATGACTTAAGAAAAACAGGGTTCAGTAAAGATGGCAAACACCAAAACCCACAAATATTCCTTGGGCTTCTTGTAGGAATGGGAGGTTACGCAATTGGCTATGATATTTTTGAAGGAAACACATACGAAGGGCATACACTAATCCCTTTTATTGAGAAGATGGCAGAAAAATTTAGCTTGGACAAGCCTATTGTAGTAGCTGATGCTGGTCTGCTATCAAGTAAAAGCATTGAAGCTTTAAAAAGTATGGAATATGAATTTATCATTGGAGCAAGAATAAAAAACGAGTCAGAGAAAATAAAAGGGCAAATAGTAGAAAACAAATGGGGGGATGGCCAGACCACCAGCTTTACAAAACAAGATAGAACAAGGCTTATTGTTAATTATTCATTCAAGCGTGCCTCAAAAGACAAACATAATAGGGATAGGGGACCCGCCCGATTAGAAAAGCAAATAAACAAAGGTAAATTAACGAAATCAAACATCAACAATAGGGGATATAACAAATATCTCAAAATAGGGGGAGATGTTTTCATTAAAATTGACTACGATAAATTTGACGCAGACCATGTATGGGATGGACTCAAAGGATATATTACAAATTCAAAACTAAAAGACAAGCAGATTATTGAAAACTACAAAAACCTCTGGCACATTGAGCGCGCATTTAGAATGTCAAAGACAGACCTAAGGATACGCCCAATATATCATAGACTTCGGGACAGAATAGAAGCTCACATATGTATTTCCTTTACAGCGTACTGTATCGCTGAAGAACTTGAGAGAGTATTAAAACTAGAAAAATCAGAACTGTCCGTTAGAAAAGCAGCAGAGTTAACACAGAACATGTATCAAATAACATATATACTACCAGAGTCTAAACATACAAAATCAACACTACTCAAGATGGACGACCTCCAAGCTGAGCTCTATCTAATTGTGATGAAAAATTTTTAGGGTGCTGCAACGCTGAAAACAGGAGCGGATTTTACTCACTAACTTTTCGGATTAATACTTACCTTAAA
>TARA_R110002033_G_scaffold1096_1_pt1 | contig 29019 bp, 20 predicted proteins | sample TARA_R110002033 | Tara Oceans TARA_R110002033 (sample SAMEA4397051) | marine metagenome | biome: Polar Biome; feature: [SRF] surface water layer (ENVO:00010504); material: water (ENVO:00002006), including particulate matter (ENVO:01000060) such as... | depth 5 m
TCTAAATACACAACTACTTTTAAAACAAAATAAACAAAGTTTTTTACACCAACACACAACACCTTTGTTTACAGGTTTTTATAACTCTGAAATAAAGAAATACATACAAAACACTAACTGTCAGATACTTAATCAATCAGACAAGTATAACTTTCCAATAATCAATGATTTAGAACTTATGCAATAAGGTTAAGAAAAGAAATTCCACACCAAACCAAAGCGTATTACAAAATCTCGATAAGGGTAGTTTGGTGCTGCATAGTAATCATACCCTGAGAAAGAAGAATTAAAATGTTCTGCCTTTAAATAAATTCTTGTCTGTTTAATTCGTGCATTAATAAAGAAATCTAATAAAGGATACCCACCTAGCTCTTCTTTATTCTGAACATAAAACTCACCTAAAATAGGATTGTAACCATTCATATTATAACTAGTAAAGTATTTAAAGGTAATACCTGTTTGTAGGTACATTGCTTTTTCAAATACATCGGAAGAAAAATACAGTGTACTCCTTGTGACTAATTGCGGAACATTCAAAACTTGGGTATCTTGAGTTACGTTTTGATACATTACCGTATTATTCAAGGCAAACATCCCTACCTTAAATTCTTTTTCATATTTAACCTTTAGATGAGATACAGTATTACCTTCTTGTAACGGTTGCAAAAAAGCATTATCAAAACCATCTGCTATTTCCTCATCTGAAACCGGTGCGAAATATGTATAGTTATCTAAATTACTATACTTTACCATTAAGTTACCCCACGTTTTTGACAAGAGCTCCCCTTTTAAACTACTAGTGCGTTCTTTTTCAAAAACATCACTATTATTCCAATTATAATTTAAGTATTCGCTTTGATATAATAGATAATTGAAATCTGGCATCCTTGAAGAGGTGTGCAATGAGAATCTCAACTTATTATTCTTATTAATACTATATGATGCCGAAGCATTAAAAAGGTTCCCCGCCAATTGACCTGAAAGGTTATATTTCAAATCAGCATCAAAATCAAATTGCCCTATCCGCTTTGTGTACTTACCAACAATACCTAACTCTGTTCCATTTAATCTACTAGGTATTATTATCCCATCTGCTTCTATAAACTGACTATTGAAATAATAATCATAATTATAAACATTTACGCCCCCAGTTAATTTACCCAAGGTTCTATTATAAAACTCAGCATTTACTTCGTTATAAAAAGATTTTAAAATTGCTTTATCATCTATACTACTTAAAATTGCTTCACCGAACAAATCGTTATTACTCGTCTGGACAAACTGATAATATTTAGTCTCATAATCAAAAGTATGACCTATAGATAAAGATGTTTTTTCAAAGCGAGTTGAATCTAACTGCTTTCTAACTAATTTATAGGTCTGATCCAAATAATACCTTTTACCTAAAATCTTATTATTTGCATCATCTAAATAAACATCTACTCTCGGCCTATTGATGAAATCTGGATCTCCTGATTCAAATTGATCTTCTTTTTCTGATAAACCTCCATTTTCTTCAGAAGTAATATTCTGGGCAGCTATGTGGGCCCTTAACGCATATCTACCGTTTTTAGACAAGTAATTTGTTGTGGTGATAAAGTTTCCTGACTCTATTTCAGTATCATTATATTTCCCTAATGATCTAAAACCGGTATAACCTATAGAGAAGTTTAATCTTCTGGAAGTATTAAAAGTTAAATTGGCATCTAAAAGTTGACCTTCTTCCAATGTTGTTTTAAAAAAGAGCTCTGTCATTGGTGTTGCTACATTATAATAATCTATTTGCTCTTTTTCCAAATACTTGCGATCTTTTGCTTTAGCACCTAAACTGGGATAGCTAGTTATTCTATCAAAATCTACTCCTAATTCATTATAAGCTTGACCAATATTAGAAAAGGACATCAACTCAAAATCATCTTCACGTAAGTAATTATACTTATATTCCTTTTGAATGGTAAGGGTAGTATCCAAAAAAGTAGTATCTCTCTCAAAAGAAATTATTTTATAATCTTCTATTGTCAACGTTATAGAATCTTTCTGCAACTTCTCTTTTGGACTAATTGGTTTGGTCTTTTTACCCGGCGGAAGTGAATCATTCTTTCTTTCTGACTTCTCAATTACATCTTGGCCTAAAGTAATCGAAGTTGTTAAACACAATAAAACTATAATTATATATCTCATGAAGTCTTGTTACCCTTGCAAAGTTAATTTTTTTGTTGCTAAGTAAATGTGAAAATTCAATTGACTTTAATAACCACAATACAAAGGATTCCCAAATTAATATTAAATTTTAACTGATGTCTTTATTATATAAAGGAATATTTTTCTGATTTTTATAAAAAAATGTTAATGAAAATATTGCTTTTTAATGCATTCGCATTCTTAGCGTTTGCATCCGCTTCTGCGCAGTTCAATGAAAATGCGCCTTGGATGAAAGAACTAAACGGAAATGAACAAACCTCAAAGTCTTTCAAAAGTACCCATTCTTTATATGATATCTCTGATGCGTTCAATGATTATTGGCGAGATAAAGACTATTCTAAAAAAGGTAGCGGATTTAAACCTTACAAAAGGTGGGAGAATTACTGGAGTTATTATATAGATAAGAATGGAAATTTACCTACTTCTTATGATTTATGGGAATCATGGAAAAGCAAGCAAGAAAGTATTGGCAAGGAACTTAACCCTACTGCTAATTGGAATGCAATAGGTCCTTTTACCCATGACACCTATTCTGGTGCTCTTTCTGGTCAAGGAAGGGTAAATGCAATTGCAGTAGACCCTAATAATGCTAACATTTGGTATGTTGGCGCACCTGCCGGTGGAATTTGGAAATCAATTGACGGTGGCGCTTCGTGGGTAAACTTATTTGACGATTTTCCCCAAATTGGTGTTTCGGGTATAGCAATTGACCCTAATAATTCGCAAATTATATATATAGCTACAGGTGATGATGATGCCGCAGATTCTTATAGTGTGGGTGTTTTTAAATCTATTGATGGCGGAAATAGTTGGAACGAAACTGGATTAAACCCTAGTACTTCTAACATTAATTTATTGATGAATGAAATTACCATTGACCCGACCAACTCTAATACTATTTGGGTAGCTACCAGTGTTGGCCTTCAAAAATCAATAGATGGTGGTACAACTTGGGAAGTAAAAAGAGCAGGTAATATTCAAGATTTTAAATTAAAACCTAATGACCCGAACACCATTTACGCGGTTACGTCCAATACTTTTGTGAAATCTACAGACGGAGGAAACACTTTTACTGAAATAACAGATGGAATTCCTGGAAGTTCAGGAAGGTTAGTTATAGGAACAAGTGTAGCAAACCCAAGTGGGGTATATCTACTTAGAGCTTTAACAGGGGGAAATAGTTTTGCGTTTGGAGGGCTATATAAATCTTTAGACAGTGGTGAATCTTTTACAAAAACAGCAAGTGAACAAGATATCTTTGAATCTAATCAAGCTTGGTTTGATTTAGCCATTGAAGTTTCCCCTACGAATTTTAATGAAGTATACACAGGTTGTTTAAATGTATGGAAAAGTACTAATGGCGGTAACACTTTTATTAGAGTAAATAGATGGAATGTTAGTGACCAAGGTTATACCCATGCAGATATACATACCATTAAAATTTTCAATAATAAGGTATACGTTGGTAGCGACGGTGGAATCTATATGTCTGAAAATGGGGGAAGCACTTTTACCGATTACACTGCTGGAATTTCTATTAGCCAGTTCTATAGAATTTCTGTAGCTAAAAATGATTCAGGGAAAATAACTGGAGGACTACAAGATAACGCTGGTTTTATTAGAGATCAAGAACAATGGAATGTTTTTACCGGTGGTGACGGCATGGATTATGAAATAGACCCAAACAACAGTAGCTTGGTTTATGGATTTGTACAGTTTGGTGGAAGTTTATTTATTTCTTCGGACTCCGGTCAATCTGTTGGTGTAGTTGGCGCACCAAATGATGCCAATGGAAATACAATACAAGGAAACTGGATTACACCATTAGCTATAAGTTCTGACGGCAATGTTTACGCTGGTTTTGATGCACTCTACAAATTAGAAAACAATGAATGGACTAAAATTTCTTCATCTATAGGTACAGGAAATATAGATGATTTAGAAATAGACCCGCAAAATCCCGAAACTATTTTCGCTGCTGAAAGTAATATACTGTACAGAAGTAGAAATGGGGGGCTTACGTTCAGCTTAATAAAAGTTATGGATTCTGAAATTTCAGATATGGCCATTAACTCAAACGACAGTAATATAATATACCTCACAACTTCTAATAGAGTAGGACTTGCTTTAACAGACCAACCAGCCGAGAGAGGTGTATTTAAGGTTACCATTGGTGAAACAGAAACTACTTCTGAGAACATAACCTATGACATACCTACAGATCAAGCCTTTTTCTCTATAGCGCATCAAGGCAGACATACAGATAACCCTATATATGTAGGTACTAGTTTAGGTGTTTATAGATTAGATGACACTTTAACCGAATGGGAAGAATACTATACCAATTTACCAAATGTTGCGATTAGCGATATTGAAATAAATTTAGATGGAGAGAAAATTATTGCCTCCACTTACGGTAGAGGTGTATGGGAATCAAGTATACCTATACAAATTCCCGATGATGAAATTAGATTGGTTTCTATAAGCCCATCATCTAATGAAGTTCTGTGTAGCAATTTTATTCCTACGGCGACGGTAGAAAACCAAGGTATTAATGCAGTTACAGCTGTGGATATTGAATATTCCATAAACGAAAGCCCTACTCAAACCTTCACTTGGACCGGTAACCTTTTAAGCAATGAAACTGCCATAATTGAATTACCCTTAGAAACCACAGTAACTTTTGGCACCTCTACAATAGCGTTAACGGCAACTATTGCCAATGACACTTATAATGATAATAACACTTTACAAAACAGGTTCTTTTTGAATGAACCTGGATCTGGTGGTACGGTGAACACTTTTGAAACAGAAGAAGAATCGTTAATTACCTATAATGATGGTAATTCTGAAAATGTTTGGCAAAAAGGTATCCCAACAGGAACAAAATTAAATACATCAACATCAGGTACTAATGTTTACGGTACTAATTTAAGTGGCGATCACCCAAACAGTACCAAAGCTATTCTTTTAAGTAATTGTTATGATATGACTACTATTATAGCTCCAGTGCTGAAATTTAATATGGCTTATGACCTAGAATTAAACTTTGATGTGTTGTATGTGGAATACTCTATTGACGGAGGTGGCAATTGGGACATTTTAGGAAATATTGATAGCGAGCCAAATTGGTATAATAGTAATAGAACCAACGCACTTTCTGAAGAAGCGGACGATTGTCAAAATTGCCCTGGTGCACAATGGACAGGTGAAAATACTGATATGACAGCATATGCTTATGATTTTAATTTGAATGCTGCCAATGGAGAACAAAACCTTACCGGTGAAACTAATGTTCTATTCAGAATTGTTTTTCAATCAGACCCTGCAGTAACTCAAGAAGGTGTAATTATTGACGATTTTGTCGTTGATGGTTTACCAGATGATGATGACGATGATGATGATGGTATTTTAGATATTGATGATAATTGCCCATTAATTGCTAATGCCGATCAGTTAGATACCGATAATGATGGAGCTGGAGATGTTTGTGACACTGATGATGACAATGACGGTATTTTAGATGTTGATGATAATTGCCCATTGGTTGCCAACCCAAATCAAGAAGATGATGATTTAGATGGTATTGGTAATGTTTGTGACAATGACAGTGACAACGACGGTGTACCAAACGATATAGATTTATGCGATGACACACCAAATGGTACAGTCGTAAACATTGATGGTTGTGAGGTATTTTCTTTGCCAAATACTAACTTTCAGATTCAAACAATAGGCGAAGGTTGTAGCATAAGTAATAATGGTAGTATTTCAATTACCGCTGCAGATACATCTTTTAACTATAATGCAGTTCTAACAAGCTCAAATGGCTCTGCAAACGCCAGCTTTACCGAAGAAAATACATTTACAGATTTAGCCTCTGGCAATTATGAATTATGTGTAACAGTTGAAGGACAAGATGATTACCAAGCATGTTTTGAACTTACTATTTCTGAACCAGATGCATTATCCGTATCCGCTAAGATAAACTCACTAAACAACGAGGTAACACTTAGGCTATCTGGAGGTGAATTATATACCATCTTTTTAAACGATAAAATGTATTCTACCACGGAAAAAGAAATTACTTTGCCTTTGGAAGATGCTTCTACATTAATTTCAGTTAAAACAGGTTTAGATTGCCAAGGAGTATTTACAGAAAAAGTAGTACTGAGCGATGCTTTACTTATATATCCGAACCCAATTGAAGGAGGAGATTTAACTATTTATCTTGGAGCAGAAGCTGCACCTGAAATAACCATATCACTTTATAACGTAAATGGAACAAGTGTTTTATCTAAAAACATGAAACCATCTAATAACGAAATAAAGCTTAGTGTTGACGGTTTAGCCACCGGAGTTTATCTATTAAATATAAAATCTGGCAGTACACTTTCTAATTACAAAATTATAAGAAAATGAGAATATTAAAATATACATACTACATAATACTAGTAAACCTACTACTAATATCTTGCGGTGGTGGATCTGATAATGACACTCCTGTTGACCCCATAGTACCAGTTGTACTAGATCCAGATGCGGCAAGCTTAATATTTCCAGAAGACAATACGGAATGTAATGAAGGTGTTGTAAGCACTAGCGATGAAACAAAAAGTACCGTTACATTTGAATGGTCAGCTGCAGAGAACACAGATTCCTATGAGATTAAGCTTAAGAATTTAGATACGGGAAGTGTAACAACTGCCGTTTCTAATACCAACGAGAAAGATATCAGTATAAATAGAGGCACACCTTATGAATGGTATGTTATTTCTCTTGTAAATGGTACATCTACTAGTGCAACCAGCGACACATGGTCTTTTTATAATCAAGGACCTGGAATTGAAAATTACGCACCTTTTCCTGCTATTGCTATTAGCCCACAAAGGGGATCTACAGTTTCAAGTTCTAGTACAACTATAATTTTAGAATGGACAACATCAGATGTAGATGATGATATTGTCTCTTATGAAGTTTTGTTCGATACTAGCGAAACACCTACAGTTTCTTTAGGTGAAACAACCGAATCAACTATAGAAGCTACTATTGCTTCAGGCAACACTTATTATTGGAAGGTTATCACAAAAGACTCATTTGACAATTCTTCTATCTCTGAATTATTTGAATTTAGAATAGAATAACAAAATTAAAAAAGCCAAGGATGCAATTACACCCTTGGCTTTTTTAATTTAATAAATATTTTTTTATAGCGAGTTATAATAATTAAGGAAACTAATTACATCTTTCTCTTGACGAAGGTTCAATTTATTTTCCTTCACATATTCTTTCATTTCCTCTTTTCTATCTCCCGTAAAGTCCAAAATACTTTTTTTCGTTAGACGTACTTTAACCGCATGGTTTTCTGCATCTGCAATCGTTTCATCTAACATATAATAAGAACTATTCCAAACAAATGTTGGTGGTACATACTTTTCATAAGATGTACTTGGGCTCCGTGCTTGTTTCAATAAAGCCTCTGGTTTAAATAAAAGTTTTAAAGCTCCTTCATTTAAATCAGTAAAATAGCTTGTCTTTATTGATTCATCTGAATCAACATAGGTGTAAATGCTATAATTCTTACCATCTATCTCAACTCTAATATAAGCACGCTTTAAAAGTGAATAGTAAGAATCTTTTGAAATATTATCTAATATTTCAACCTCATTTCTGTAGGCATTATAGCGCATCTTACCAACCTCTTTAACTTTATCGTCAACAATAACCTCACCATGTACAAACTCTTCATTTAAATAAGGTGTTCCCTTGGCTTTTGAAGGTTCTATCTCGGTACTACTAGTAACAAAATTTACTATACCTTCCTCAGGTACTGGCGAATAAGCGTTTTGTCCATTTACGTTGTTGATTACAAAAGTGGCAATGAAAATTACCGTTAAAATTTTATTCATTTTATGCATTGATTTTGGGACAATTTAATTGTTTATTATGAATTGAAGTGTTTAAAAACTGTTATTAAAAACTTAAAATATATAGTTTTATAACAAATTATTATACGACCATTCTACTGTTAATTTTAAATATTACGGAGTATCATTATTTAAAAAAGAAATAGCTGGACTATCAAGATTATAATGATAAGATCTCCAGTAGAAACCAGTACCCTCAAACTCCCAAACTACTTCTTTTGCATTAGTTACTTCGATAACACCCATAGAACCAGAAGTTATCAATGTATTGCCATTATCTAAACGAATTGCTCCCGAAACTCTAGCAGAATAAAGATTATCCCTAGTGTATTGCCATACAGTTTCTGGTTCATTATTTTCATTTGGAATTAAATTCAATTCTGCCGGTAAGCTAAATTCGTAAACTACAGATTGTTTAGTATCGCCATTTCCATTTGCATATACTAAAATATTACCAGCACCCGGCAAACCATCTTTTAAAATATTAGGGAAGTGATTATTGTAGAATAATCGTTCACCACTCTCGTTATTATAAGCCCTAGGATTTCCGAAACGATAAACTAAATCGCCACCTTTACCAAAATTACCACCTGTATCTATTATAGCTTCCTCAGCAGTTGTACTATGATCAATAACCCAAACCTCACTAAAATAGTTTACACTTAAATAAATTAAATCTTTATTACTATCATAACTTAATCCATTTGCATGCATAATATCACCGTCTGGACCTGTTTCTTCTCTTAAAACATCTATAAAATTGATGTTAATTTTTTCAGGGTTATCTGCTACAATACCAAAATACGGTTTAGAACTATCTGTATCCTGAATGATATGATCCCAAGAATCCCACTTCCAAACAACTTCATTTGTAATTGGGTTTATTTCTATTATGGATTCCGTATACACTTTTTCCTCCTCACCAAGGTAACCTATGGCGTCAAGTTCATCGGGAAGTCTTAGATCCCACACTAAGGCCAATACATTTCCATTAGGCAACATTTCTACATCATGATGGATGATATGTTCTTCATTTGCCAATATAAACTCCCAATCAATTGAATTATCAGGATTAATTATTTGGATTATTCCACCAAATCCACCAAAACTAAAAGTTGGAGAATCTACTCCCAATGACGCCAAAAGCTGACCATTTGGCATTAACTCCACATCATTACCTAAACCAAATTCTAATTGCCATTCATGAACAATTTTTGCAGAATCTTTTTCCATTAAATACACCCGATCCTCAGTAGCTTCGTTGAACAAAACATATCCTTCTTTTGACAAAGAATTATCATACAGCAAAACGCTACCTGTTTCTCCTTCCAAAGGATACACGGTTTCAACCGGAGTTTCTGTTTCAACTTCTTCCTCTATTTCTTCTTCAACAACTTCTTCATTCAGCTCTTCTTGCTCTATTACCCTATCATCATCTGATGAACAAGAAATAACAAAACTTAAAAAAAAGATACTTAATACTTTAAAAACTATTTTATGTTTCATAACTAGGAATGCATGTTAAAGATTTTGTCGTAAAACCTAAGTAAAACTTTATAATGAAAATAAAAAAATCAGGCTAAATTGCTTCAGCCTGATTTCAGATATATTATAATGATGTTTTTAAATCATCATAAATTCAAACAATATTCTATTGTTACAGAGAAAATGTTCAAATTTTACTTACAATAATCAACTGTGATTAAACCTGCATCTGCGCTTTCATAACCTCCAGCAACATTACCATTTGGCGATATAATTTCAAATCCAATTTCACCATACTGATCTCCTGGAAAGAACCACTCAGCAGATTCAGTACCCTCAGGTATTGTAATCGTTGCGGTTCCTTCTGATCCATCATTAGGTGTACATTCGCCATCTCCTAAAAAAGTACCCGCAGCACTACCATATGGAGAACAAAGTCCAACTTCAAATACAGTACCGTCATTTAAAGTAATGGTTAAACCAGAACCTCCAGTAGCTGCATCAGTCTGCCAGCCATCTCCATAAGAGTCAGACATATTAATAATCCAATCGCCAGGGGTAATTGGACATTCTCTATAAAATTCTAACGCTAACGGTGAATCTTTTATGACAAGATCATTAGATCCAGTTACATCTACTAAGTTAAGCACAAGATTGGCTCTACCCTCTTCTGGCAAAGCATCAAAATTACTGGTTACAGTAAGTGTAGATCCAAAAGCACCTGCTGGAATAGTTAAACCGCTGATCGAATATTGATCTGCTGTTGCTGTAGATGATGGATCAACCTCCACGGAAATAGTTCTTTCACTATCCGTTTTTGTAGTAACAAACACATCTACAGTTATTGATGCCCCTTCCGCAGGAGTTGGCACTAAAATAGAGCTCTCTGAAAAATTGGCGAATGTTTGGCCATTTTCACTATCAAATACTATATTCTCTTCTTCACAAGAAACAAAAGCAAAAAGTACTGCTATTATTGAAATATATTTTTTCATAATTTATCTAATTTTTAGTAGCCAGGATTCTGAACTATATTTTGGTTAGAATTGATTTCAGCAATTGGAATAGGCATTTGAAATCTAAAATTATCCGCAGCTAAAGTTGGGAAATCTGGAGGTGTTCCAGAACCATCAATAATATCTCCCATAGTAGAACGCATTACAGGTTCACCACGACGTTTTAAGTCAAAGAATCTATGTCCCTCAAAAGACAACTCAACTCTTCTCTCAAATTGAATAGCATCCTCAAGATCTTGACCTGCTTCACCACCATCATAAGCTACATATCTTAAATCTCTAAGCTCGTTAAGGGTAGATAAAGCATCTAGTCCTAACTCAAACTGAGCCTCTGCCTTATTCAATAACACTTCCTCAGCACGCAAAACCTTAATATCTACACGACCATTAACTTCACCTGTTTCTCCAAGAAACTTGGCAATTGCATTATATTGGTTACCACTATTTTCACCGATATAAGAAATTACTCCTAATCTTAAATCATCTTCATCAATACTATTAAAGAAATCAAAATCAAAAGCATATTCCAAAACATCAGAAGCTGTAGTTTGGCTATACAAAACACCCACATTATTACCTGTACTTTCAGATGAAGTATTAATTGCCAATTCTACCACTAAGCCTGCTTCATTTACATCAGTATACAAACCTTCAAGATCCTCAGCCGTAGCTAATTCTACATCAACTTTATTAGCAGCGTCAATTACTTTCTGGTATTCTCCATTATAAAGATATACTCTTGAAAGCAATCCGTAAACACCATTGACGTCAAGCTTGCCCTCTCCATTATCTTCACCTATTAGTTGCGCAGCTCTTTCTAAATCACCAATAATCTCAGCGTAGTTACTAGCAACGGTTTCCCTTACTGGCTCAGCTAAAGGATCTTCCGTATCACCATCTTCGGCCTTAATATAAACAACCCCTAAAGAAGCATTTGCATCAGCAGATTGTGTCGGTATTTTTCCGTAAAATCTAACCAAATCAAAATGTGCCCAAGCTCTAATTGCCAAAGCTTGTCCTAAAATGTTATCTTTTTCAGCACCATCGGCTAAATTGTCTATTTGAGCAATCACCAAATTGGCAACATTTACAGCTTCATAAGCTTCACTCCAATAAAAATCTATTGGACCACCTGTACTTGCTACATATCTATAATCAAAGTAAGTACTGTTTGAGGTTCTACCTGTTCTTACAAGAGTAACATTATCTGAAAGAATGTCAGGAATACCTTGCAATCCAGAATCTGGACTAGAATAGTAATTCCACAATTGCCTGTAAGCTCCATCTACACCGTTCTGGAATGCCGATACACTTGTAAAAAATGTTTCAGGATTACCTTCTACAAACGGTTGTAAGTCATTCAACTCATCATCGCAGGACATAAAGAACCCGAACGAAAATAAAAGAACTAATAATTTTATGTTATTTTTCATTTCTTAACTTTTTTTTTGTTTTTAAAATCCTACTTCAACACCAAAAGTAAAAGACCTTGTGTTTGGATAGCTAAATAGGTTGAATGATCCAGGTACGAAACCAGTATCTCCAGGCTCACCTGACTCTGCTGAACCTAAACCAACTTCTGGATCACCATTAAAATCAGTAATGGTAAATAAATTCTGTCCAGCTACGAAGAACCTTAGAGAATTTAAGCCAATACCATCAATCATATCTCTAGGCATGTTATAATCTAAAGTAAGAGTACGTAGTCTTAAGTAATCACCCTTTTCCAAAAATCTTGTTGAAGTTTGGTCTGCATTACTTTGATATACCGGACTAGGTAAAACATCAGTATCACCTGGCTGTTTCCAGTAGTTGAAAGCTTCAACCCTTTGACTGCTAGCTATGTTCCCGATAGAAATTCCTGAAGAACGTTGAAAGTTATAAATATAATTTCCGCCTTTGTAAACGAAATCACCTCTAAGACCAAAACCTTTGTAAGAGAACGCAGTGTAAAAACCACCTTCAAAATCAGCTATTGGAGATTTTCCTTCTTGTAATTGTTGAAAACTATCACTAAACTCGTTAGTTACATTCCCATCTAAATCATAATATAAAGGCTCACCGTTTGCAGGGTTAACACCAGCATATTCAACCGCATAGTAAGAATTAATTTCTTCACCAACACGTAAAATGTTATCTCCAAATGTACCAGTAACAATATCTTCACCATCAACTAACTCAACAACTTCATTATCAATAAAGGTAATGTTACCACCAAGTGTCCATTTAAAGTTTTGCGTTCTAATAACATCTCCGCTTAAAGAAACTTCAATACCTGAGTTTTCTATTTCACCAATATTAGAGAATATAGAGTTGTTTTCATCACCTACTGTATAAGAGATAGGACGATCTAAAAGTAATTCATTTGAATTTTTCTTAAAGTAATCTACAACACCATTTAATCTATTGTTGAACAAACCAAATTCTACACCAACATCAAAAATAGCCTGAGATTCCCATTGAATCTGTGGGTTACCTACACCTACAGGTAAAGCCGTTGTTTGACCATTATATGTATTTGCAAAATCTAATAAGTTCAAATATTGGAAATCACCAATATTTTGGTTACCAGAAGTACCGTAAGAAGCTCTTAATTTCAATGTATTGAAAATAGAGTTTTCCATAAAGCTTTCATTAGCAATGTTCCATGCCGCACTAGCACTATAGAAATAACCGTATTTATTGTCAGGACCGAATCTTGAAGAACCATCACGTCTTACTGATCCAGATAGAATATACTTTCCATCATAGTCATAGTCCATGAATAAGCCTTGAGAAAATAAAATTCTTCTAGACTCTACAGAACCAACTGTAGTTGCTTCAGCAGCTACATCTAAATAAGGAATACTTGGTGAAGGAAAACCTCTACCTGAAGCCAACAAATCCGTTGAAATGTTTTCGTTATACTCCAATAGGAAACTAGCTGAAAAATTGTGAACACCATTAAAAGTATCTGAATATGTAAACACGTTATTAACGTTATATTCAAAATCAACTTCTAACTCATCCGTCTGAGTACCCGGAAAGGCAGCAGAACCAACAATAGAATTTAATACTCCACCAGCCAAAGAACGGCTAGTTCTATTATATCTGTTACTAATCAAACCGACACTAAAATTATTTGAAAATTTATCGCTAAAAGTCATTCCAGCAGTTAAATTCCCTATCAACAATAGATTCCTTGTATCTTCTGGCTCAGTAATCAATGCATTAGCAACTTGAAAACCTTGTCTTGTAGGATTATATACATTTTCACCTTGACTATCCGTTACTAAAGAACCATCATCATTGGTCAAAAATAAAGGCTCATAAGGATTGTAAGTGTACATAGCACTAATAGGATTCTGTACATTATTTCTATCTCTTGGCAAATCTGTAGTACTACGAGATACCGAAACATTCGCTCCTATATTCAACCAATCTTTAGCTTGATAATTAGTATTTAAACGAGTTGAAATTCTTTCGAAACCATCAATATTCTGAATGATACCTGAATTTTTGTCATAACCTAAAGACAAGAAATACGTTAACTTTTCGTCTCCACCAGAAATAGACAGATTATTAGATTGAATCACAGAATTTTTCAAAAGTGCTTCTTGCCAGTCGGTATCTAAAGATATCAATCTTGCAAGTTCTGCAGGTGAAGAAGTCGCACCAGGAGTACTAGTTGCAGCACCAACACCTAAAGCAGCATATTGACGCTCTAACTCTAGTTTTTGAGATGCATTCATCACATCAAAATTATCTGGAATTTTTTCTCCAAAACCATATGATGATGAAAACTTAATTTGGGCTTCACCAGCTTTACCTCTTTTCGTAGTAATTAAAATAACACCATTAGCTCCACGAGAACCGTATTTAGAAACGGTAGCCGCATCTTTCAATATTGAGAATGTCTCAATATCACTTGGGTTCAAGTTACTAATTGGGTTAAAATCTCTTTCCGTATCAATTGGAATTGGAACACCATCAATAACATACAAAGGAGTAGTTTGTGCATTAATTGAACCAACACCTCTAATTTGAACGAAGGCAGTGTTACCTGGTCTACCGTTTGCAGCAGTTACCTGAACACCTGCAGCTTGACCTTGCAAAATGTTATCAATACTAGTAGAAGGTACAAATGCTTCAATTTTCTCAGCAGAAACTGTAGAAATTGCAGATGTAGAAAGTTCTTTAGATCTAGAACCATACCCTACAACAACAACTTCTTCCAATGCCTGAGCATCTTCTTCTAATTGTACATTAATAGTGTTAGATGCACCAACACTCATTGTCACTGTTTTTTGACCTAGGTAAGAAAATCTTAATTTTTCACCTTGATTTACGTTGATGGCATAGTTACCATCAAAATCTGTTTGAGATCCGTTTGTTGTTCCAACAACTACAACCGACACTCCCGGTAACGGCAAACCGCTTTGATCGGTTACAACACCGGTCACTGTTTTTTCCTGTGCAAAGGAAAATGTCATGAAGAGCACCAATAAAGGTGTCAACATCCACGTCAACTTCTGTTTCATAAAATTTGTTTTTGAATTAGCTTGCGCCAAAAGTCCAAAAATTTGCTTAGTATTCCAAAAGCTATCTTAACCCAAAAAAGTTATATGTTAAAAAAACACGTATTATTATTTTTTTCTTTTCAAAAGGAGAAATTTGTTGAAAAAAAGACAATTATTTAACAATAAATCATTATTTAAAATTCAAAATTTTAAGTTAAAAAAAACATAATGCTTCTTAATTTTTACAAAAATATTAACGAAACAGGTACCGACGAGGCTGGCAGAGGCTGTTTAGCAGGACCTGTCACTGCTGCCGCAATCATTCTTCCCGAATCATTTGAGAACACTATTTTAACAGATTCAAAGCTATTATCAGAGAAAAATAGAGGATTATTAGAGCCTCTTCTAAAGAGCGCAAGTATCTGTTATGGTATATCTCATATACAACATGATGTCATAGATGACATCAATATCTTAAATGCTTCTATTTTAGCAATGCACCAAGCAATAGATTCATTGTCCAAAACTCCAAATTATATAATTGTTGACGGCAACAGATTTAAACCATATAAAGACATTCCACATTCATGCATAATTAAAGGAGACTCTAAATATTTAAGTATTGCCGCAGCTTCAGTTTTAGCGAAGACGGCTCGAGATGCCTACATGTTAAAACTTCATGAAGAATACCCTATGTATAACTGGAAGAAAAACAAAGGCTACCCTACCAAAGAGCATAGAGCGGCTATTAAAAAATATGGTCCTACTAAATATCATAGAATGAGTTTTAAGCTTTTGCCCGACAACTAAACCTAATTATACAAATAGTATAACTTTGCAAAAACTTATCTGAATGAGGCATACCTTATTATATGTAGTAATAGTACTATTATGCATAAACTGTACGAATAACAAGACCACGAAGAATTACGTATTAGATTTAGTTCCAAATAATGCTGCCTTAGTTTTTAAAATTAATGATTTTGAGACCTTAACAGATGTACTTTCTACTAACGAAATTTTAAAATCGCTAGAAACTCAAAAGGCATTCGCCAATATAAAAAATACCTTAAAACCGTTACAACATCTATCTAACCAGAAAAAAGGTTTACTAGCCTTATCTATTGACAGCACACACTTAGATTACACCTATATTTCAAATGATAGTCTTTTAATACGCAATTGGGACAGCATTACCAGCAAAAGCATTGAGACCATTTCTTTCAACAATACAAAAATTACAAAATACGTAATTGAAGATTCCACTTTCTTTAGTTCTCATATCGAAAACAATTGGGTTTTGTGCTCTTCTCAAACTTTACTACAAAACATAATAACCAATATTGAAAACCCTAATACCAACGAAGCATTAAAACGATTCTATGATGTCTCTAATGAAGAAAAGATTTTGAATGTTTTTCTTGACATTGAGCATGGCGAAACATTGCTTAAACAGCTTTTTGATGAAGACCAAAATATTTCGAATTTTGCAAGATGGTTAACTCTAGACCTTACCTTAAACGACACGGAAATTCTACTAAACGGCGTTGCAGAATCGAATACTGATGAAAACAAGTTTTTAAGTTTTTTCCAGAATACTAAACCAATACAGAACAAAATATGGAATTTAGCGCCGAGCGATGTAAACTATATAACATCATTTGGTTTAGATGATTTTAAAAAATACTCGGCAAACAAAACAGTATTAAATTCTGCTAAAACAGCATTAGACTCCTTATTGACCACAGTTGAAGAAATTGGAATTACCGAATATGACAATGAGCATATATTATTCTTAAGAACTTATGGTACGGCAACACTATTGGATTACTTTAATGAAGAAAAAATTTCTACCGATGAATTTAGTGGCAACGAAATCTGGGAGTTAAAATCAAACCTTGAAATTTTTGAACCATTGACCCCATTAATTGGCGAACATTCATTTAAATATTCTAGTATAATCGAAAACACTTTTATCTTCTCAAAATCTAAAAGCGTATTAGAATCGGTTATTACAAAAATTAAAACGGGAGATACTTTTGATAAAACCATGCTTTTTAATAATGCCGAAAGTAAACTTACTTCGTCATCAAGCGTACTTTCTATTTCTAACTTAAAAGGTGCTGTTTCAATTTTAAATGAATCGGTTTCTAAAACACTAGGAGATTCATTTAATAAAAGTGACTTAAACGATTATGTTTATGGCTCGCAATTTATTGCCGATGCCGGTTTTTTTCACACAAATTTTTTAATTAAAAAAATAACAAAAGAAGAAGATCAAAACTCAGTCTCTTCTGCATTTGAAGTTCAATTCAATACAGATCTAGCAACATTGCCTCAATTTGTGACCAACCATAGCAATGGAAGAAAAGAAATTGTAGTCCAAGATCAAGAAAATATACTTTACCTTATTTCTAACAGTGGGAAAATTTTATGGAAAAAACAACTAGACGGACTTATACAGGGTAAAGTACACCAAGTAGACCTATTCAAAAACGGCAAATTACAATTAGCATTTACAACAAATAATGAATTCTTAATTTTAGACAGAAACGGCAAGGAAGTAAAACCGTTCACCAAAAAATTTACTGGAGGAAATTTAAACCCTCTGGCTGTATTTGATTACGAGGGCACCAAAAACTACAGATTTGTTGTTACTCAAGATAAAAAAGTGTTCATGTACAACGGTAAAGGTGACATTGTTAATGGTTATAAATATGACAAAGCCGAAGCTAATATTTTAGCTGCCCCACAGCATTTTAGAATTGGGAAGAAAGATTATATTGTTTTCAAGCTTGAAAATGGGCGCTTAAAAATAACTAATAGAGTAGGTAATACAAGAGTTAATGTAAAAGATAAATTTTCGTTTTCCGAGAATGACATTAAACTTTATCAAAATAAATTCACCTTCACATCTGAAGATGGAATCTTGTATCAAATTGATTCTCAAGGAAAATCCACATCTAGTAATTTAAACCTTGCAAAAGACCATGGAATAGATGCCACTTCTAGAACATTGGTTATTATGAATGATAATATATTACGTATACGCGATAAAAAAGTGGAACTTGAATTAGGGGTGTATTCTAAACCAATCATTTTCTACCTGAACGATAAAATTTACGTTTCGGTTACCGATATTCAGAATCAGAAAATTTACTTGTATGATAGTCAAGGAGCATCTATACCAAACTTTCCGATTTTCGGCAGTTCCAACATAGATATGGCAGATATGAATCTAAACAAAAGAGCAGAGTTTGTTTTTAAAGATCAAGAAAACAGCATTAAAGTCTTTAAAATAAGATAAAGTATCAAACTGAAAAATACACAAACATTTATACCAATTACACAAATAGGATAAATAGATAATTTGATTTCCATATATTTAAGTAGTTATTAAACAGAACCTTAACTACAAGTAAAATGAAAACTAAACTTCTTCTTTTCTTATCTTTCTTAATTGGCACTACTTCATTTTTTGCTCAAGACAATTGTAGCAAATTTTACCCTATGACTGAAGGTGTATCTATGGAATACACCAATTACAATAAAAAGGGCAAGGTTGAAAACGTTAGCTCGTTTAAGGTTGTTGATGTAAATAATACGGGAGGTGCCACAAATGCTACTATGGATATCAATTTAAAAGACCATAAAGGGAAAGACATCTATAGTACCAACTATAATCTTACTTGCAAAGACAATGTTGTTACTTTAGATTATGAATCATTATTGCCTACAGAAATGATGCAGCAGTATGGTGATATGAATATTGAAGTTTCTGGTAATGATATTGAAATACCAAACAATTTAAGCGTTGGCCAAAACCTTAGAGATGCCAATGTATCTATGAAAATTGGCATGAGCGGCATTAATATGAATATGACCGTTAATATGGTGAATAGAAAAGTAGAGAAAAAGGAGAGTATTACTACTACTGCAGGAACTTACGATTGCTTTGTGCTTTATAGCGAAAACCAATCAAAAATGATGATGGCAAACCAAGTATACCCAACTAGAGTTTGGTTGGCCGAGGGTGTAGGTATGGTAAAACAAGAGACGTACAAGAAAAACGGAGATGTAATGAGTAGTACAATGCTCACAGCATATAGTAAATAACAACTTCTACACCTATCAATAAAAAAAACCGAAGCTTATGCTTCGGTTTTTTTATGCCTTATTGTTAACCTTTAACCAAGTGCTTCATTAAGAGGAAACAATCTTAAAATATTTAAAATGAAGACAACAACAAATTTTATTAAGTGTGCAATTTTGCTATGCGCAATTATATTGACCTCATGTTCAAAAGATGGAGACATTGGTCCAATTGGACCTCAAGGTGAACAAGGAATACAAGGTGAGCGAGGTCCCACAGGAGAAGACGGTGAAGATGGAGAAGCTCTAGGTGTACCTGGTCCACAAGGAGAACAAGGCGAACAGGGTGAAACCGGACCTGCTGGACCAGCTGGTGAAGACGGAGAGAATGGTGAAGACGGTGAAGATGGCAACGCCAATGTGATATCTTCTAGTTGGCTTGTAGCAGATTTTCCAAATAATTATTCTTTCTCTGCAGCAACTGTTACCATTAACGATTCTAGAATTACGCAAGATGTATTGGACAATTATACTGTTTTGGGTTATTTTTCTTTTAGTGACAGTTATTCTGAAGTTTATGCCATACCGTTTACAGAACCTTTATTCAGATCTTTTATTATGGAGCAAAAAATGGCTATTGGCGAATATAAAATTACCGAAATGGGTAATTTAGATACTGTAGACACTATTGATCCTGTAGATGGTTTCGTACGCTATGTTCTAATTGCTAATTCCACAATTACACTTAAATCTGGAGAGAATAATCTACATACCGTTAGCGCTATGAAGGCCAACAACGTAAATCTTTCTAACTATCATGAAGTAATGGACTACTTAGGAATAGATTATTAAACTATGAGTTTAATCAAATGAAAAAACCGAGGCTTACACCTCGGTTTTTTTTATACACTATTGTTAACCTTTGCTACTTAGTTTTCATTAAAAAGAAATAATCTTAAAATAAGAAAAATGAAAACTACAATGACTATTATTAAATGTACACTCATGACTATTGCTATTGCATGTACCTCATGCTCAAAAGATGGGGATATTGGTCCTATTGGACCCCAAGGAGAGCAAGGCATTCAAGGAGAACAAGGTCCTGCTGGCGAAGATGGTGAAGCACTTGGCATACCAGGTCCACAAGGTGAAACTGGAGCAACTGGAGCCACTGGTCCGGCTGGTGAGGATGGTACAAATGGTGCTGACGGGGAAGACGGCAATGCAAATGTATCAACATTCACTTATGATCTTTCAACTGAATCTGGTGCAACTATTGCTATTACAGCCACCGCTTTAACTCAAGATGTTGTTGAAAATGACCTTATACTTGGTTATCTTTTAAAAAATGAAGATACCTACACCCCTATTCCTTCGTCAATATATGCTTTTGGACTAAATGACAATAGTGATATAGCTATTGAAATACAACTAAATAGATATTGGATGTTTTTTTATGAAGTTGGCACAGAGAATTTTAAATCAGTTACCGCTGGGCAATTGGACGAACTTAAATTAGTGATCATAGAATCAAACAGCACAACTTCTGGAAAATCAAGTAAAGAGGACATACTTTCAAAAATGAAGTCCGATGGAGTAAATACCGATGACTACTACGCAGTAATGGATTACTTCGATTTAAATTTTTAAACCTATATAAATACACACTAAAAAACCGAAGCTTATGCTTCGGTTTTTTCTATTATTTCAGCTTCAAAAAGTACTTGAAAATGCTTCAGTAATTTTTGTTTAACTTCCACCAAGTCCACCTCTTTTTTTCCTAATTCCACATTTAATGAAGTAACAGCTTTTCCTTTTATACCACAAGGAATCATCATATCAAAGTATCCTAAATCGGCATTTACGTTCAATGCAAAACCGTGCATGGTCACCCAACGGCTAGCACGTACGCCCATTGCACATATTTTACGTGCAAACGGAGTACCAACATCTAACCATACTCCTGTTTCCCCTGGTGAACGTTCAGATTTTATTCCGTACTCTGCTAAAGTTAAAATGACCATTTCCTCCAGAAAACGAAGGTATTTATGTATATCGGTAAAGAAGTTGTCCAAATCTAAAATGGGATAGCCTACAATTTGCCCAGGACCATGATAAGTAATATCTCCTCCTCTATTAATTTTATAGAAAGTTGCACCTTTGGCAGCTAATACTTTTTCATCTACTAATAGATTGGAAATATCACCGCTTTTACCCAACGTATAAACATGAGGGTGTTCAACATATAAAAAGTGATTAGGAGTTTCTAAATCCAGAGCTTCTCTCCTATTTCGGATTTTTAAATCTAAGGTTCCCTTAAATAACTGTTCTTGGTAGTCCCAAGTTTCCTTATAGTCTTTAAGACCTAAATCTTGTACTAGCACCTTCTTGTTCATCTTACAAAGATATGAAAAGCTAAATCCTATTTTTCTAACTCTACTTCAATTACAATAGATTCTGGATTTTTCATCATATCCAAGAAATTTACTTCGTGAATCATGGTTTTACCATCCATTGAAAATGTAGCCTCTTCAATATTGGTAGATTTAACCCGCTTTGGAAAATGGTATTTAAATGTATATGTAGAACTGGACAGAAACATTTCTGCACTTGCCAAACTATCAATACTTTTTTCAAATAAGGCTTGATCTAAAATAATAGTCTCACGTTTAAACTTATTCTTTTTAAAAGTATAATTAACTTGTGTTGTTTCCTCTGTTGCACTATTTGGCATAGATTTACCTCCTGCAATTGGACCTACAGCACTAGCATTTTGAAAAGCGTTGAATGCATCATTTACTTCAGAAACCTTTTTAAAATCTGTATACATATTAAAGTTCATTACCCCATTGTCTGGATCTACCTTCATATGTAATTTAAAAGGCTCTAACCTTTTAAATTTAGCCTGCTCCTCTGCAGATAATTGAGCAATACTATCCTTTTTATCTTGTAATAAATCTTTGAATACAAGTGTTGAATCTATTGCTTTATCTAATTGTGTAGAATCTGAGGCAGGTAACATTTGCATCATTTCTCCACCATCAAACAGTATGCTCATTTTACCAGAACCGTCTTTATTAAAATAAATCTCTTCGGTAAAATTACAAGCAGCAAAAAGTACTGTTATTATAACAGCTGACAAAATTTTAAAAAGTCTCATGTATTTGATTCTAATTAGGATTATTCAATATGACCAATGCAGCGATTACACCTGGCACCCAGCCGCAAAAAGTCAAAAGTAGAACAATTAGAAAAGACCCACAACCTTTACCTAAAACTGCTAAAGGGGGAAAAAATATGGCAAGCAATACTCGAATTAAACTCATTTGATTATTATTTTGATTGATTGATGTACCTTATACGTCGCAAGTATAATCGCTTTGTTACAAAATCTGTTATTTTAAATGATTATTATACCACCAATGCTTAGAAAGTTTTTCTTAATTATTATTCTTCTCTCCTCTTCCATTGGTCTATCTCAATATAATTTCAAAGGTCAGATTGCAGAACAAAAGAGCGACAAAACTATTTATCTCTCCATCATTGAAGATTACAGAAAGTTCGGTAGAATTTCTATGAATCAAATTCTAAAAAAAACCACGACAGACTCTTTGGGTTATTTCAGTTTTAACGGAAACAACCTTATTAACAAAAATAGAATCTATAGAATTCATGTAGATGACTGTCCAGAATACTCTTCTAGTTCAGAACATTTTTTTGGCAGTTGCGAATACAGTAAGAGTATACTATTTATAGCCAATAATACTGACACCATTACATTTCCCACCTCATTTAATAATGAAGCCCTTTGTGAAATTACATCTACAAACAGTAAATCATCTACCTTTTTAGATATTGATGTATTAAAGGAGCAAATGGCTTTCGATTTTAATGATTTTAGAAGTGACGCCAATAGAAAACTAAACTCCAAAAAATGGTTCTCCACCTTGCAAGATTTTGGAGAAAAACTAGATGAGCCTTTAGCCGAACTATATATCTTCAATTTTTTATCTGACAAAAGAAATGAAACCTACAATTATTACTTAAAAGACATTGGCAATACAGACTACTATATAAAACTTGGCGAAAGATTAAACGCAAAATACCCTAACGCACCATTTACCAATCTGTACTTAAATGAAATTGCCATAGACCAACAGATTTCCGATAGCAACGAGCCAACATCGCAATTATGGAAATGGCTTCTACCATTATTGCTTACACTGTCAATTGCACTGAATATTTACTTTTTAATTAGAAATAAACAAAATGTAAAAAATGCAGACAATGAAGCTCTTGAAAAATTAACGGAGCAAGAGCAAAATATTGTTCAACAGATTCTTGAGAATAAAACAAATAAAGAAATTGCTTCTTCTATGTTTATAAGTGTTAGTACTGTAAAGACCCATATCAACAACATATATAGAAAATTACAAGTAGCTTCAAGAGATGAAATTAAACGGCGATATAGACCCCTAACTTAATTTCCACCTAGGGTCTAGTACCTTTTTCCACCCCATTAAATCCGTTTTGCACTAACAATTTCTAGAATTTTCAGGTCTAATATTAAAACTGAAAATCATGAAATTATCATTTGTATTGACCACACTTCTTTTGAGCTTCTTCTTCAACACATTTTCTCAGAACACCAACCAAGAGGTTATTATTGAAAATCAACAACCCTTTTTATTGGGAGAAATAACTATTGGCGGACTCTCTACTAACTCCTACAATACATGGTTCGAACCTAATTTCGAAAACTATGAAAGCGATCAAATCCAAATTGATTTATTCAAAAATCAGTTAGCTTCTTATAAAATTTTAATTTTTATGGGCACCTGGTGTGGTGACAGCAAACGAGAAGTCCCTAGATTCCTTAAAATTCTAAAATCTGCGGATTATCTTATGGAGAACTTGAAAATAGTTGCTCTTGACCATCGAAAAGAATCGTACAAGAAAAGTCCGCAAGGTGAAGAATGGGGATTAAACATCCGTAGAGTTCCCACATTTATTTTCTACAAGAACGGAAGAGAAGTGAATAGAATTATTGAAACTCCTATTACAACTCTAGAAGATGACATTTTAAAAATTATTTCAGAGGAAGAATATATCCCTAATTATTCAGCATCATTACATTTCGACTGATGTACTTTTTGGTAAATAAATGCTATAAAAAAAAACAGTAATAAATCTAGGTATCACCAACATCTAAAAAAAAGGAATGAACCAAAAAGATTTTGCAATTATTGATAGATTGCATCGTTCAGCACTCAACTATAAAAATTTTGCATAAAGACTATATCCTTTAGTGCTTTCTAAATTGAAAGATTAATACATATCGATTATATTTGCCAGCTAAATAAACGACGGCATGCAATTATCGGAGCAAGAGCTTATCAGAAGAGAAAAATTGGAGAAATTAAGAGCACTGGGTATTAATCCTTATCCCGCTGCTTTATATCCTGTTAATGCTACATCAGCAAGCATAAAATCCAATTATGAAGAAGGCAAACAAGTGGTTGTTGCCGGAAGGTTAATGTCTCGTCGTATTCAGGGGAAAGCATCTTTTGCCGAACTACAAGATAGTACCGGTCGTATTCAGGTATATTTTAATAGAGATGAAATTTGTACTGGTGAAGATAAAACCTTGTACAACGATGTTTACAAGAAATTACTTGATATTGGTGATATCATTGGTATAGAAGGTGACCTTTTTACCACGCAAGTAGGTGAAAAAACGATTATGGTGAAGAAATTTACCATGCTTAGTAAATCACTAAGACCTTTGCCATTACCTAAAAAGGATGCAGAAGGTAAAGTTTATGATGAGTTCAACGACCCAGAATTACGCTACCGCCAACGTTATGTTGATTTGGTTGTTAACCCAAAGGTGAAAGAAACATTCATTAAAAGAACTAAAATAACAACCAGTATTCGTGAGTTTTATAATGCAGCTGGGTATTTAGAAGTAGAGACTCCGATTTTACAACCTATACCTGGTGGTGCAACTGCGCGTCCGTTTTTAACGCACCATAATGCATTAAATATTCCTTTATACTTAAGAATTGCTAACGAACTTTACCTTAAGAGGTTAATTGTTGGTGGTTTTGATGGTGTTTATGAATTCTCAAAAGATTTTAGAAACGAAGGAATGGACCGTACCCATAACCCAGAATTTACTGTAATGGAATTGTATGTTGCATACAAAGATTACAACTGGATGATGGATACCACTGAGAAATTATTGGAGAAAATTGCGATGGATTCTAACGGTACTACAAAAATAACCGTTGGCAAACATGAAATTGAATTTAAAGCTCCGTATGCACGTGTACCAATTCTTGAAGCTATAAAAATACATACCGGGTATGACGTAGCTGGTATGCCTGAAGATGAACTTCGTGAAACAGCAAAGAAGTTAGGTATTGAAGTAGACGAAACTATGGGTATCGGTAAATTAATCGATGAAATTTTTGGTGAAAAATGTGAGCATCATTATGTGCAACCTACATTTATTACAGACTACCCTAAAGAAATGAGTCCGCTTACCAAAGAGCACAGGGACAACCCTGCGTTAACAGAGCGTTTTGAGCTTATGGTTAATGGTAAAGAACTTGCAAATGCATATTCTGAGCTTAATGACCCAATTGACCAAAGAGAACGTTTTGAAGACCAATTAAAATTATCTGAAAAAGGTGATGACGAAGCTATGTTCATTGATCAAGATTTTCTTAGAGCTCTTGAATATGGTATGCCTCCAACTTCTGGTATTGGTATCGGTATTGATCGTTTGGTGATGTTGATGACCAACAACGCATCGATTCAAGAAGTATTGTTCTTCCCACAAATGAGACCAGAAAAGAAGCCTTTACAACTGTCTGAAAATGAAAAGGTAATTTTCGATATTCTAAAGGCGGAAAAGAAGATGGAGCTTGACGCCCTTAAAACAAAGTCTGACTTAAGTAATAAAGCTTGGGACAAAGGCATTAAAGGGATTACAAAGCAACAATTGGCTAAAATCTATAAAGAAGATGACGTTCTTTTAGTGGAAATTTTAAAATAGTCATTTCAAGGAACGTTAAAAAATAGTAGCTTAGAAGCTGGCTAAACCAACCAGCATGAATTTAAGTAGCAAAATAGGCTTGTTCGCAGGTCCTATTATATTTTTCACTATTCTTTTTTTACCCAATGTACTTATATCTGAAAATGCAGATGCTGTAATTGCTGTTGCCCTTTGGATGGTTACTTGGTGGGTTACCGAAGCTGTCTCCATATCTGTTACCGCACTATTACCCTTGCTGCTTTTTCCTATTTTAAAAGTAATGCCTATTGGAGATGTTGGGGCAAACTACGGTAGTCCTATAGTTTTTCTATTCTTTGGTGGATTTGTAATGGCATTGGCATTAGAAAAGGTTAATCTTCATAAACGTATTGCCCTTAATATCATTAGACTTACGGGTACAACGGCTAATAAAGTAGTGCTCGGTTTTATGATCGCCACTGCCGTATTAAGCATGTGGATCAGTAATACAGCCAGTACGGTAGTTATGCTACCCATTGCCATGTCCGTTATTAATCTGTTGATAGAAGATGAAGACGGTTTTACAAAACGAGACCGAAACTTTGCTTTAAGTGTCATGTTAGGGATTGCATTTGCTGCAAATGCTGGTGGCATTGCTACTGTTATTGGTACTCCTCCAAACTCCGTATTAATTGGTTTATTGGAAAACGAATATAATATTGAAATATCATTCCTAAAATGGATGGTCATAGGGCTTCCGTTTTCCCTGATTATGATTACTATTTGTTACTTTGTATTGGTGAAAGTATTTTTTCCTACTCACGGCTTAAAATTCAAAGCATCTAAAACAATTATACACAAAGAGCTTCAAAAATTAGGGCCTACATCTGAAAAAGAAAAAATGGTTCTTGCCTTATTTGGAGTTACCATTTTCCTCTGGGTTTTTAGAACCTTAATCAATTCGATATTTCCGAGTTTAGGCTTATCTGATACACTGATCAGCATGTTTGCAGCCATCACACTATTCGTACTACCTTATAATCTCAAAAAAGGAGATTTTATCTTGCAATGGAAAGATACCCAAAAGCTCGCCTGGGGAATTCTAATTCTATTCGGTGGCGGACTCTCATTAGCCAAAGGTATGTCGGTTTCTGGTATTGTAGATTTAGTAGCAGCAGTTATTGGGCAAAGTGATTTGAGCATTCTACTCACCGCGTCTTTATTGATCATACTAATGTTGTTTATGACAGAGCTAATGAGCAATGTAGCACTTGTTGCCGTTCTTGCCCCAGTAGTGGCTGGTATAGCTATTGGTTTAGGTCTACCTATTACTTATTTATTGATACCTATTACCATTGCCAGTAGTTGTGCTTTTATGCTACCCATGGCTACACCACCAAATGCCATCGTTTTTGCAAGTGGTTATATTAAAGTTCATGAAATGGCGCGTGCAGGTGTAATCTTAAACCTAATTGCAGTACTATTATTAATAGGCTTATTTCAATTTATACTACCACTAATATTTTAGCTTCCAACTGAACAAAAAAATAAAGCCCTTGCAGATGCAAAGGCTTTATAATCGACTAATTCAGAAATGAAAAAATGTTTATTCCTACTTAATAGACGTCTTTCTCTGGTTATTGTTACAAATAGCCTTAAGAAATTATTAACTATTTGTTCCAGATATTATTTCAATCTTTGAAAGATTACCTAACTAACTCACAAATGAAAAGAAAATTACTATTAAAATTATTACTCCTATTATGTGTTCTTGGCTACCAAAATGCCGACGCACAAATCTTTAAAAAGAAGAAAAAAGATACTGAGCAAGAAGCTGGCAAATCATCAAAAGATAAAATTCAACCTTACAATAAGGTAATTACCAAAGATGCCATAAGTGATACCGGACTTTTCACAACACATATAGTTGATGAAAATCACTTCTTTGAAATTCCAGATTCTCTTTTCAACAAAGAAATGTTGATGGTTAGTAGAATATCGAAAACCGCTTCTGGTATAGGTTTCGGAGGCGGAAAAATCAACACACAGGTTTTACGATGGGAAAAGAAAGATAAAAAAGTGTTGCTTCGTGTTGTATCCCATGACGTAGTTGCTGCAGATTCTCTGCCGGTACATGAGGCTGTAGTAAATTCAAACTTTGAACCCGTACTTTTCTCCTTTGACATTAAAGCTGTTCAGAAAGATTCACTGAATTCTTCAACAGTAATTGAGGTTAACGACATATTCACAAAAGATACCAAAGCTTTTGGTATGCCAGAGCAGTATAGAAAACGCTATAAAGTTTCTCGTTTAGATGAAGGTAGAGGATATATTGAAACGATCAAGAGTTATCCTTTAAATGTAGAAGTACGTCACGTAAAAACATATTTGGCAAGTAATTCCCCAAGCAATTCTACATTAGGATCTATTTCTGTAGAAATCAACAACTCCATGATTTTACTTCCTAAAGAGCAAATGAAACGTCGTTATTTTGACGAGCGTGTTGGTTGGTTTGCCAGAGGTCAAGTAGATTATGGTTTAGATGCCCAAGAAAGTAAGACTATTAAATTTCTTGATAGATGGCGTTTAGAAGTTAAAGATGAAGACCTTGAAAAATTTAAAAATGGCGAACTCGTTGAGCCTAAAAAACAAATTATCTATTATGTAGATAGAGCTACACCTAAAAAATGGGTGCCGTTCATTAAACAAGGTATAGAAGATTGGCAAGTTGCTTTTGAGGCTGCAGGTTTCAAAAATGCAATTATTGCCAAAGAGCC
>TARA_R110002033_G_scaffold168662_1_pt1 | contig 28776 bp, 25 predicted proteins | sample TARA_R110002033 | Tara Oceans TARA_R110002033 (sample SAMEA4397051) | marine metagenome | biome: Polar Biome; feature: [SRF] surface water layer (ENVO:00010504); material: water (ENVO:00002006), including particulate matter (ENVO:01000060) such as... | depth 5 m
ACTATCTAAAGTAATTTTAATTCCAGAAGCAGACACATTATTAATAGTAGAATTTAAAGCTAATCTCGTGGTATAGTAACTAGCTTCTAAATCATCATCGTTTTTAGAACCTCCTCCTAAAGCAAAAACTTGTAAGCATGCCATTTGCCCTTCTAACGTATAAATATCCTCACCTTCACTGCGCGCTATATCCATAATAGTACGCATTAAAAACTTAGTGGTAAGCGTTACTTCTGATGCAAAAATCGCTGTACCAAAACCTGTGGAAGACCCAAAAAAGCCACTTATTACACCAGTACCAGTCACAATACCTTTATAAGTGTTTTTTGAAGGCTTCTTAAACGTTTTATGTTTCTGAATAGTTAATAAGTTAGCTTTTACAATCTTTATTAAAACTGATTCTGTCATTTTTTGCACTTTTAACAGTATTTTCTCTGGCACAAACTTAACACCTGTTTCTACTGTATTGCCAACTTTATTGACATTCCTAATTGCCCAACTTAAGTTATGCATATCGGATTTAGCTTGGACTAAAGCATCTTTATCTTCTGGAGAAATTGATATTGGTGTTATATTCAAAATATAGCTTTTATTATTATCTGTCGCTAATCTTCAGTTTAAGTTACACCACAATTAATTTCTAAGAGAAAAACCTCTCAATTTCTTGAAAGGTTTAACTTAATTCTTGGATAACTTTTGAAAACTCAATAATAACAACACTAAGAACTATTACATGGTTAAAAAGAGTCTTTAAGTTTATAAAATTAAATCATCTGGTAGAATTAAATTCTTAAACCCGTATCCAAGAATTTATAGCTTAAAGAAACTTAGGCTTAATAACTAGCATTGCCCAAGCCCAATTTTGACTTCCTGAAGCTACATTTTCTGCTACTCCTTTTAATTCATACATACCATCACTAGCAAACATCTGAGAGTAACCCAAAACTAATGCGTAACCCTTAAATTTTTGTTTAAAAACCAAATCAACTTCAGTTCCTAATGATTTTTCACCACTAGCTAACTCTTGTTCTCCACTAAAATTTAATGCTTTTACTAATAAACTAGATTTCTCACCTAATTTAAAGTTTGCACTAGCATGCAAATCCACCAAGCCAATAGAATTAGCATGGTTACCGACATAGAAATAATCCATAAATCCATTGAATTTATGATTTGTTCCATATAAAGGAAAGAACGCTCCTGTTTCACCCGCATCACCATCATTACCACTAATAATTTCTACACCTGCTCCAAAAGTCACCTTATCCGATGATTTATAAGACAAATCCAAACTTAATAAATGTGCTCCTTTTACATCTACTTCACCTTGTCTTTGGCCAGTTTGTAAATAGGCATTTGCAGCTACACCAAATTTGCCACTATTGTATTTTAAATGCGTACCAATTGTTTGCAATCCACTTGTTCCATCAGCAGTTACACCATCATCTTCATATTCCTGAAAACCATTATTCATCAATAATAAACTTCCTGAAAACTTAGACCATTTCTTACTTAAATGCAACATTTGCATTGTTTTATAAGAGAAAAAACCTGTAGTATCATATGAAGTTCCAGAGGAAACAAAACCAGTTGGGTTGCTGTAATCTTGATTAAAAGCTAAAGCAAAATCTAATTTAAAACTATCCTTAGTATACTTTAATAAAGCTGCATCATGGTTTCGCCCTTGTTGTGCCCAATCTAAACCTCCTAAGATTCGCTGATCATCATAAGACAAAATTTGACGACCAATTTTTGTTGAGAAACCTTCACCTAACTTAATATCTGCCCAAGCTTGGAATACAGCAAAAGAATTATTTTGATCATAAGGCAAAATCTGTCTGTTTTCTCCCCAAACTAGCACATCTTGTAAACTTAAGTAAAAGCTATAAGCGTCAGTTTTAAATCCTGCATTTAATCTTGCTCTTGTTGAAATTCCAAATCCGGCATCTGCATCATCTGTTATTATACTTCCAAATCCGTTTCTGTATTCTGTACGTGGTCTAAATTCTCCGTTTAGACTAAACTGAGCTTGTGCAAATTGTACTATTAATGCCATCAATCCTATTAAAACATATTGTTTTTTCATGGTTCTTGTTTTTAAGTTAGAAATATTTTTTAAGTTATTATGCCTCATTTTATTGGTTGGTTTAGGTTGTAGTTTTCCTGTGCTTTTGAGAAATTTAATCTTCAAAAACTTATTTTAAGCCAACTAAACTGTTGTTATTTTTACTTTTTAATGCTCTAAAAAGTCTATTAAGTGTTTTCTGTATTTATAATAATCATTATGTTCTAAAACTGCCTTACGCGTTCTAGGTCTTTCAAAATTAATATCTAGAATATCACCAATTTTAGCTTTTGGTCCACTTGTCATCATAACTACTCTATCGGCTAAAAAGATAGCTTCATCAACATCGTGTGTAATCATTACAGCTGTGATTTTTTCCTTGTTCCAAATTTCAATCAGTATATCTTGAAGTTCGCCACGAGTAAGTGAATCTAGCATACCAAAAGGTTCATCTAATAATAATACTTTAGGTTTAATAGCAAATGCTCTTGCAATACCAACGCGCTGTTGCATTCCCTGAGATAAATCTGAAGCTCTTTTATTAAATGCATCTTCTAAACCAACTTTTTGCAAGTAGTATTTAGCAATATCGTTTCGTTGCGATTTAGTACCATGTGGAAACACCTGATTAACACCTAGCAATACATTCTGCAAAGCCGTCATCCATGGCATTAAACTCGGAGCCTGAAAGATTACACCACGATCTGGACCTGGTCCTTTAATTTGCTTCCCTAACACTGAAATATGCCCTCCAGAGATAGGATTCAGACCCGCAATCATTGAAAGCATTGTTGTTTTACCACAACCCGAATGACCAATGATTGTAACAAATTCTTCTTTTTTAATTTGAAGATTTAAATCTTCAAGAACAACGTAATCTCCTTTTGGTGTTGGATACACTTTTTTTAGATTTTTTAAATCTAACATCACTTCATTCGAAGGAAAAAGTCCATTATCAGCAATAACCTTAGTATTATTTGTGTCTACTATAGTACTCATAATATTTTATATTTAAACTGATTAACAAAATCTTTAGGGCTTAAATCTGGAAGTATTATCTCTTCATTAGCTTCAGACTTTCGCTCCTCACCAATATCCATTAAATACTCAATAATAGCATTTCTTGTTTTCTTAAAATTGTCATTATCATTCAATTCGGTTTTATCTCGAGGACGATCAATATCTATTTTAAATTCTGGTCCTAAAGTTGCATTTGGTCCTGGACGTAATGGAATAATGCGATCAGCCATATAAATTCCTTCATCAACATCATTGGTAATTAATAATGCTGTTCGCTTATCTTTTCCCCAGATATTTAAAATTTCATCTTGAAGATTTCCCCTTGTTAGTGCATCTAAAGCGCCAAGAGGTTCATCCATAATTATCATTTCTGGCTTCATAGCTAAAGCTCTAGCAACAGCCACACGCTGACGCATACCGCCAGATAATTCTTTAGGTCGTTTATTTATTGCTGGTGTTAAACTTACCATTTCAACATAATCTGCCACAATCTCATGAAGTTCCTTTTTACTCTTTTTAGGAAACGCTTCTTTAACAGCCATAAACACATTCTGTCCAACAGTTAACCAAGGTAACAAGGAGTAATTTTGAAAAATAACACCACGCTCATGGCTCGTTCCTATAACGGGCTCTCCTTTAAATAAAACCTCTCCTTTTGTTGGTTCTAATAATCCATTTATTAGATTGACTAATGTCGTTTTTCCACTTCCTGTAAAACCTACAATTGCAACAAACTCACCTTCTTCAATGGATAGATTTATATTAGATAGAATTTCGGTTTCATTGTCACCTTGTCCATATGTTTTGTAAATATTATTTAATTCTAAGTATGCCATTTTCTTGTGATGTTTAATTTTTAAATAGCATCAGTCTTATCAAAAGACACCCAATTTTGAATCGTTAACATTATTCGGTCTAATAAGAATCCTATAACTCCAATAACAAACATGGCAACGATTATTTTTGCGTTAGAGTCATTTGCGCCATTCTGAAACTCTTCCCAAACAAATAAACCTAAACCAGGACTTTGCGCCAATAATTCAATTGCAATTAGTACCATCCAGGCTACAGATAGGGTAATTTTTAAACCCGTAAATATTAATGGTAAAGATGATGGTAAAACCACTTTAAATATTTTCTGAAAAGGTCCTAATTTTAATACTTTAGCAACATTGATGTAATCTTTATCTACAGAAGAAACTCCCATTGCGGTATTAACTAATGTTGCCCACATTGAACACAAACCAACACTTATAAACGAAATAGTAAATGAACTATCTTCATTTGAGCCTATCAATAATGTTTTTACAATCATAAACACTAACAAGTACCAAACAACTGGAGACACAGGTTTAAAAATTTGAATAAACCAGTTGAATGAACTTTTTAATGTTGGGCTTAGCCCAATAAATATTCCCAATGGAACGGCTATTAATAATGCCAATAAGAATCCTGCAAAAACAGTTTTTAAACTTCTAAATATTTGGTCCACAAAAGATGGTCTTCCAGTATAAGTAATTGCATCTAAACCCTCAGCAACACGTTTTTCGTTTAAAGCTGCCGTTTTATCTTTAAAAGCAGCTTTATCCGCAGCAATAATGTTATGATCTCTTAATAAAGATTTATAGGAATCCCACACTTGGGCTGGTGAAGGCAATGTGTTTGGCTTACAACTTACATCACCAGATGCAATACATACCTTCATGGCGTCAGCAGCTTCTTGCCCTTGGTCATTAAGCGCTTTTTCAATTTTAAAATCTGCTTCTTTATTGTAGAGTGCTTTTGCTCCCATATGCCACAAGCCAATAAATAAAAGAATTGAAGCAAGAGGTACAATTGTTTTACGTAAGAAATTTTTAAAATCTTCCTTTTCTAATTTCCCAGTAAACAAGTCCTTTATTGTACTGAAAATACCTAATCCCATAAATTTAGTGACTCTACCTAATGTTATACTTTGCTTCATAACTTTTTATTTTGTCGATTTACAATTTATTGCTCAACATTATCTTTGTTTCCAATTTTGAAACTATTGATATAAGAAATAGGATCCTTAGCATCGTAAGTTGTACCATCTATAAAATCCGATGTCGCTGGCTTATAACCATCTGTTTCTGGAACATCCGTTGCAGGAATATTACCTTCTTCAACTAAAAGTGTTGCAGCTTTTTTCCAAATGTCTGGTCTATAAATATTTTTAATTGTTTTAGCATACCAATCTGCAGATTTTGCTTCAGGAATTTGTCCCCATCTTCTCATTTGTGTTAAAAACCAAATACCATCTGAATAAAATGGATAAGTCGCATTGTACTTATAGAATACATTAAAGTCTGGCATTTCTCTTTTATCTCCTTTTTCAAACTCAAAAGTACCTGTCATTGAATTTGCTAAGACAGCTTCGTCAGCTCCTACGTATTGAGACATTGACAAAATCTTTACCGCTTCTGCTCTGTTACTTGGCTCATCTAACCATTTACCAGCTCTTATTAATGCCTTAGTTACTGCGATTGCTGTATTTGGATTTTCTTCAACAAACTTCTCTGTCATAACAAATACTTTTTCTGGGTTATTTTTCCATATATCATAATTTGTTACAACCGGAACACCAATACCTTTAAAAACCGCTTGTTGATTCCAAGGCTCACCTACACAATATCCAAAAATAGTTCCTGCCTCTAATGTTGCTGGCATTTGTGGTGGAGGCGTTACAGATAATAAAACTTCTGCATCAATTTGCCCTTGTACGTTATCCGCAGTATACATTCCTGGATGAATACCAGCAGCCGCTAACCAATATCTAATTTCATAATTGTGTGTCGAAACAGGAAACACCATTCCCATTTTAAATGCTTTTCCATCTGTCTTATATTGATTAATAACTGGCTTTAAAGCTTCTGCTTTTATAGGATGAATTGGTTTTCCATCAGCATCTTTTGGTACATTTGGCTTCATTTTTGACCAAACATCATTTGAAACCGTAATTCCATTTCCGTTTAAATCCATAGAAAACGCAGTTACTAATTTGGCTTGACGACCAAAACCGGCTCCAGCTGCAATTGGCTGACCAGCTAACATGTGCGAACCATCTAATTGCCCATCAATTACACGATCTAATACATTTTTCCAGTTAGATTGCGCTTCGACTGAAACAAATAATCCTTCATCTTCAAAAAATCCTTTCTCCTTAGCAATTGCTAAAGGCGCCATATCTGTAAGTTTTATAAATCCAAAAGTTAATTGTGGTTTCTCAATTTCTAAACTTTTTGTTTTTGAAACCTCTACAATCTCCTTTTCTGCAGTTTTCTTTTTCTCGTCTTCACCACATGCAAATAATAAAATTGCAAGTGATAAAATAAACGTAGATTTTGATAATAATGTTTTCATCTCTATTTGATTTTATAGTTAGCTAAGTATTAATACTTATTTAAGACAAATATAGAAGCGCAATTTTAGATAAGACTTGATTTATAAATGGTTAAAACAAGTTTTTAGATTTGAATAAACTTGTGCTTTTAAATAATAAAACATGACAAAAAGCAAACAAAAAACACAATACTCTTATAACGAGCTAATTAACTATGTCAAACAAAAATACTTAGACAAATTTCTTCGCCTAAGTATTTAATTACTAGTCTATTTATTATTAATTTAACTATCTAAAAAATAGTTATGTTCAGAGATTTCTTTACTCAATAACTCAACATTTACAATACCAATTCTTTTCCCCATTGTAAAGATCAATTCTTCTTTTTTTAAGACCGAAATAACCCTTGTAACTTGCTCATTAGTTGTACCAGCAAAACCTGCAATTTCTTTTCTGCTAAGTTTTATGTCTAGTAAACCTCTGTGGTTACAACCAAATTTCCTGTTAATATACAAGAGGGCATCAATTACTTTCTCCCTTACAGACATTTGCGCGATGGCCTTTACCTTAGATTCTGTTTTATTTAATTCATAAGCATAAAACAACATGAGATCATATGTCAATTCTGGTATAACTTTAAGCATTCTTTTTAAGGTGTCATCTGTAAAATTACACAAAACACTATCCTCTAATGCAACAGCACTTACGGAATATTTTTCACGAATACCAAAGCCTCTATGTCCAATTATTTCACCATCATTTACAAAACGCAAAATTTGCTCTTTTCCATAAATACCCGTTTTCAAAACTTTAGCTTTACCTTTATTAACAAAAAACAATCCATTGGTTGGCGCGCCTTCCATAACAAATTGCTGTCCGTTTTTGCATGTGATTGTACTTCTATCTTCCATAAATTCTTGAATTGAATCTAGAGCGATATTCTTTTTTATCAAACAATTTTGATTAACACAAGATTTGCAATTTATATTTGGTACAGCCATATTTTTAGATCATCTAATTTGAAACCTGTAACCCGCTTACATCTTTAACTACCTTATTTTCTGCGTCCAACGAAAATTTAATAGTAAGTGCTAAAATTGAAGTGCAAATAATAGCAATACCTATAATTAAAAACCCACTAGAAACAGCTGCGGATGATGCTGAAGCCTGAGCTGCATTTATAACCTCCTGAGATTCTCCAGTATTTATTAATATTGCTGTTTTTTCAGCAATTGCGGATTTAGATTTTAATAACATGGCAGCCAAAAATGCACCAACATTACCACCCGCACCCACAATACCAGAAATTGAACCAATTGCTTTTTTATTTATAAAAGGAACTACAGAAAATGTTGCGCCCTCAGCCATTTGAACACTTAAACTAAATGCTATTAAAAACACAATAGCTAATGGTAAATAGGTAATACTAGAAAACGCACAAAGTACAATACCCTCCACAGCAAGAATCAACACTAAAAATAATACTCTACCTCGTAAACCTTTTAACCTACCAAATTTATCACCCAAAGCACCACCTAATGTACGTGCAAAAATATTCATTAAAGCAAAGGACAATACTATATTACCAGCCATAGAACGCGATAGCTGAAATGTATTTTGAAGATAATCATCCATAGTTCCATAAACAGTAAGTTCAATACCAAAACACGCTGCATATACAAGAAAGAGAATCCAAACCCTATAATCTTTTAACACCTCCTTAAAACCAACTTGGTCTTTTTTTGCTTTTGGCATATCTCCATTAGCCTTAAGCTCCCTAAAGTTACCTTTCGGTGTATCGGTTGTGAAGAAATAATATATAATTCCCATTGCAAAACAGATAACACCAGCAATAATCATAGAATACCTCCATGCATTGGCTTCATTAGCAATACCAAAACTAACTACAGCAGCCGCAATTATCGGCATCCCTAATCTATTCGCTCCACCTCCCAAATTTCCCCAACCTGCAGACGTTGCATTTGCTGTCCCAACAATACTTGAAGCAAACATTAATGTCGTATGCACTTGAGTAATAACAAATGAAGCGCCTATAAACCCAATAAACAATCTACAGATAAGAAATTGAATTGGTGTTTGCACAAAACCAATTAAAATAACTGGTAAAGATCCCAACATTAATAACCAGGTATAACACAATCGTGGTCCATATTTATCACACAACTTACCTATGAGTAGTCTTGCAAACACAGTTCCTGAAACTGCCAAAATAATTGAATTCCATTTTTGATCAGGAGTTAAGCCCAAGTCCCTAACCACATCTGGCATGAACGGAACAATACCAAACCACGCAAAAAAGCATAAGAAAAATGCTATAGAAGTAATCCAGAATGTTCTAACAGAAACATTATTAAATTTTAATAATGAAAGCTTTGTAGCTTTTTGATCTTTATAATCTGTCATAAGTTCTTCATATATAAAGCCAAAACTACAGAACTAAGTATTTATACGCAATATTATATTACAAAAACTACGTATTATAAGCACTTATTACGTATTTATCAAAAAAAACCTAAAGAAATTACAATAACACAAATACTAAGTTGAATTTTTAAAAATATCGTTTGTTCTACAAATTAAAATACAAAAAATTCAATAAAGACTGAAACTAGCCTTTGTAAATTAACCAAAGTAAATACATAGATTTTTGAATTTTATATTGGTTTTTTGATCATTTTTATTATTTAAACACACTAATATTCTATTATTCGCAAAAATAAGTACTAAACAATCAGATACCTAACACTAAGTATACATAATTACGTATTTATACTTAATTTTGAATTCAATATTTAAATTCAAATTTTATGAAAACCATAGTTGTTATAGGAAATGGAATGGTTGGCTTCAAGTTTTGCGAAAAATTTGTTACCAAAGAAAACCTTGGTAATTATAAAGTTATTGTTTTTGGTGAAGAACCAAGGCCAGCTTATGACCGCGTACATTTAAGCGAGTTTTTTGAAAATCAAAATGCAAAAGCTCTAGAATTAGCACCACAATCATGGTATGAAGAAAACGGAATTGAACTCATAACAGACACAAGAATTACTGATATTCACAGAGACAAAAAGACAATAACTAGCGTCAACGAAAAACAATACACTTACGACTACTTAGTACTAGCGACTGGGTCTTCTGCTTTTGTTCCTCCTATAAAAGGTGTAGAAAAAAAAGGTGTCTTTGTTTACAGGACAATAGAAGATTTAGAGGACATGCTTAGCTACGCAGCTAAACTAAAAGTGAAAAACCCAAATGCTAAGGCAGCAGTTCTTGGTGGTGGATTATTAGGACTAGAAGCCGGTAAAGCTGTAATGGATATGGGCTTAGAACCACATATTGTAGAGTTTGCGCCTAAGTTAATGCCAAGACAACTAGATTCTAGAAGTAGCCAAGTATTACAATTAAAATTAGAATCCATAGGTTTAAATATTCATTTAAGCAAAGCCACAAATCAAATCTTAGGAGATGATGGTTACATTACAGGCATGGAGTTTGGAGAAGACGACGTGTTAGATGTTGAAATGCTTATAATTTCCGCAGGTATTCGCCCTAGAGATGAGCTTGGAAAGACATGCAACTTAGAGATGGGTGTAAGAGGAGGCATCGTAGTTAACAATAAAATGCAAACTTCAGACCCAGATATATATGCCATTGGCGAAGTTGCACTATATAATCAAATGATTTACGGTTTAGTTGCACCAGGCTATGATATGGCAGATGTAGCAGCTAATCAAATTTTAGGTCAAACCGAAACATTAATGCCAGACGAAATAGATATGTCTACCAAATTAAAACTTATTGGTGTAGATGTCGCTAGTTTTGGTGAGCCTTTTATGCCAGCATCAAAAGGACATTCTATTATTTTTGAAAACAAAACACAACATTTATACAAAAGAATCAACGTTAGCCTTGACGGAAAATCTCTACTAGGAGGCATTTTAGTTGGTGATGCAGCAGATTACAACATGCTGCATCAAATTTATTTAAACGGAATGTCAATTCCAGAGGATCCTGCACAATTAATACTTCCTGCGAGTGAAGGTGGTACCACTTTTGGTGATGTCACAGATTTACCAGACGAAGCACAGATTTGCTCTTGCGAAAGCGTTACTAAAGGACAGATATGTAATGTTATCGAAAATGGAGAAGCCACAGATGTAACAGGTGTAGTGAGTTACACAAAAGCAGGCACTGGCTGTGGAGGCTGTAAACCTATGGTAACAGACCTAACAAATGCAACCTTAAAAGCATTAGGTATTGAAGTTAAAGAAGGTGTTTGCGAGCACTTTGACTTAAGCAGACAAGATCTTTATAAAATTATTCAAGTAAAAGGGTATACCACTTTTAACGAAGTTCTAGATAATCATGGCACTGGTGGTCACGGTTGCGAATTATGCAAACCTTTAGTTGCCTCCTTAATGGCAAGTATAAACGCAGATACAGCAAACAAAGAATATGCAATTCAAGATTCTAACGATAGATTCTTAGCAAACATTCAACGAAACGGTACATATTCTGTTGTTCCACGTGTACCAGGCGGAGAAATCACACCAGATAAACTAATTGCACTTGGGCAAATAGCTAAAAAATACGATTTATACACTAAAGTTACAGGAGGTGTTCGTATCGATTTATTTGGAGCAACTCTAAATCAATTGCCTTTAATTTGGAAAGAATTAATTTCTCATGGTTTTGAAAGCGGACATGCGTATGGGAAATCATTACGTACAGTAAAAACCTGTGTAGGGTCTACTTGGTGTCGTTACGGAATGGACGAAAGTGTAAGTTTTGGTATTGAACTAGAAAATAGATATAGAGGCATTCGCGCGCCACACAAAATTAAAGGCGGTGTATCTGGCTGTATTCGTGAATGTGCAGAGGCTCGTGGAAAAGATTTTGGTTTAATTGCTGTTGAAGGTGGCTGGAATCTTTACCTTGGAGGAAATGGTGGAGCGACTCCACGCCATGCAGAGTTATTTGCAGAACAAATTGATAACGAAACAGTAATTAAATATATAGACAGATATTTAATGTTCTATATGCGTACAGCAAAACCTTTACAGCGTACTGCTGCTTGGCAAGATCGTTTAGAAGGAGGAATAGAATATTTAAAAGAAGTTATTATTGAAGATAAATTAGGTATTGCGGCCGATTTAGATGAAGAAATGCAATCTTTAGTTAATAAGTTTGAATGTGAATGGACGCAAGCCGTTAATGACCCAGAAATGATGAAGCGTTTTAATCACTTTGTAAATAGCGAAGATGAAGATGACAATTTAGTTTTTGTTCCTTTAAGAGAACAAAAAATGCCAGAACCTTGGAAATAACAAAACAGCTTAAAATTTAATATAAAATGGAAGAAATTCTAAAAAAATATAAAACCACAAAATTAGAAGGTGTAAACGTTTGGTTTAAAGCAGCACCAGTAGACGCTTTTCCCAAAGACGGTGGGGCTTGCGTAAAATATAAAGATTTACAAATTGCTGTTTTTAATTTTGAGAGGCTCAACACATGGTATGCAAGTCAAAATTTATCTCCCGAAAAACAAGAAATGGTTCTTAGCAGAGGGATGATTGGTGACCATAACGGAATACCTATGGTTGCTTGCCCTCTTCATAAGAAAACATTTTCTCTAGAAACAGGCGAAAACCTCAACGGAGATTTAGAACCAATAGCCATTTACCCAGTGAAAATTGAAAATAACATTGTGTATATTGGTTTTTCTGAATAGATTTAGAAATTACAATAAAACCTTTTGACGTGAGTACTAAATTTAAAAAAGCAATAGCCTTTATAGATCAAAAAAATTCTGAAGACCCAAACACAGTAATATTTGAAGATACAGAATTCCCAAAAGAATTATTATATTCCCAACGGATGACAACAAAACTTCTAGACATAGAAGCTAATGCTTCTGAAGAACTTCAAATTGCAGTAAGAGCACAACATATTTGCAGATGGTCCATAAAACGCAAGTCCTATTCAATGGACAAAATAGGTTATTTTCAATGGAGAAATGATCTAAAAAAAATGCACTCAGAACTTACTAGTGAAATTCTAAACAAAGTTGGTTATTCAGATGAATTTATTAATCGTACTTCATTTTTAATAAATAAAAAGCTAATTAAAAAAGATACTGAAACCCAAACCTTAGAAGACGTTGCATGTTTAGTTTTTCTTCAATATTACTTAGAAGATTTTATAGCAAAACATACTGATGAAAAAATAATTGATATTCTTCAAAAAACTTGGGGCAAAATGTCCACTAAAGGTCAAGAATTAGCACTAAAAACGAATTTATCCTCTAATAGTCTTAACTTATTAACAAAGGCACTAGAGTAAAACGAAGAACAATGGCAACTAATGTTAGCTCATTAGATAATAGAACTTTTAATAAACTTAGACGTTTATATATAATAGCACTTAGCGCTATTGCATTATCTGTATTTATCAGTCAAATCTTTGTGCGAAATTATTTAGATGACCAACAAAGTGACTCTACCGTAATTAATGTAGCAGGAAGACAACGAATGCTAAGCCAAAGAATTACAAAAGAAGTTTTACTAATATCAACAGAAAATAATATTCGGAGTAAAATTGCTTTAAAAAACAAATTAATTCAAACACTAAATTTATGGGAAACCTCTCATAACGGACTACAAAAAGGTAACGACAGCATTAATTTACCCGGAGAAAATAGTGAGGCAATTTTATTAATGTATAAATCTATTAATCCTTATCATCAAAACATACTTCAGGCAACTAAATCGATAATAAAAACCGTAGAAACCAACCCCAAAGCTATTGGATTTCCCTTAACCAAAAACATCGATTTAATTAAAAAAAATGAAGGTCCATTTCTTAAGTTAATGGATAAAATAGTAAATCAATATAACACAGAAGCAAACGCAAAAGTTGACCGTTTACGTAACCTAGAATTGATTTTAGTAATTATAACTTTAACCATATTATTAGGGGAATTTATATTTATCTTTTGGCCATCAGCAAAATTTGTAAAAGCAACTATAAAACGACTATTAAAATCAGAAACCCAAGCTTTAAAAATAGCGAGAGATGCAGATATTCTTAGAGAAAAAAACGAAAACTCAGTAAAGGAGTTACGTAAATTAAATGAAGTGATGGATCGCACACTTTTATTTGCAAGAGTAGATGCTAATGGTTCAATAATTCATATTGGTGATAAATTCTCTAGATTATTTAAAGTATCTCATTTTACTAAAGGACTAAAATTATCCGAAACTATTACAATAGATAAAAGCGAGCAAAAAGCTATAGACAACCTACTTACTCATAACAGTAAAATAGGTTGGCAAGGCGAAGTAAAAGGCACCAAGAAAAACAAGGAAAGTGTTTGGCTAGAGATGTACATTATTCCATTTTATAGTGTTAATGAAAAATCTGAATTTATAATTATCTCCTCAGATATTACAACAAGAAAAAATGCACAATTAGAAGTTGAAAAATTGACTAATGAGCGCTATGAGGAAAAAATGAATCAACAGAAAATAATCGCTAGTAAGATTATTGAAAACCAGGAAAAAGAACAAAATAGAATTGCAAAAGACATACACGATGGTATTGGCCAGATGCTTACAGGATTAAAATTTAATTTAGAAAGTATTAATCCTAAAGATGTAAACAAAACAACCGTAAAAGTAGAATACTTAAAGGAGCTCGCTTCAAATATAATTCAAGGAGTAAGAACCGCTACTTTTAATTTAGCACCACCAGAATTAGGTGATTATGGCATAATCCCAGCACTTACAAAACTCACACAAGAGCTTAATAAATTTACAAATAAAAAGATAGAGTTCTACAATAAGACCGACTTTGACCAAAGACTAGATTCTTTAGTAGAAATCAATATTTACAGAATAACCCAAGAAGCCATTAATAACGCCATTAAGTACGCAGAATCTAGTCATATTGTAGTCACATTATCACATAGTGCAACGATACTTAGTATTATCATTGACGATAATGGGATTGGATTTAATACTAACAATACCAAAAATTCCTCAAAAGAATCTGGAGGTATGGGAATGATGTTTATGAAAGAGCGTATTTCTTATATAAATGGGAGATTCTTTGTAGCCTCTTCTCCTGAAAATGGCACAAGAATTACACTTAATATACCTCTCACTTAATTAGGTATAATTACTTAAAAAATATTATTTTTGACTTCAAATTAATACGTATTTATGAATACCTTAAATATAATTCTTGTTGACGACCATGTTCTTGTGAGAGATGGTATAAAAGCACTTTTAGAAGAGGCACAAGGCCTAACTGTTATTGACGAAGCATCAAACGGAATAGAAGCTTTAACTGTTTTAAAAAAACAGCAACCCAATATATTAATTGTTGATATTAGAATGCCTCAAATGAACGGCATTGAGCTTGTAAAAGAAGTTAAAAAAAAATACCCAGAAATTAAAACCCTAATGCTTTCAATGCACGACTCTGAGGAATATGTTTTAAGTGCAATTGAAGCTGGTGCAGATGGCTATCTTTTAAAAGGAGCAAGTAAAGAAGAATTTCTAAAAGCTTTAAACACTATAGCAACAGGAGGTAAATATTTTTCGGGTGATATTTCTGCCATAATAATAAACAACTTAACAAATAAGAAATCTACCACTGAAAGCCCTAAAAAACAATTAGATGAAAATCCTTTTCAACTAACAAAAAGAGAGAAGCAAATTTTAAGATTAGTTTTAAAGGGAAATAGCAATAAAGACATTGCCGCAGAACTCGAAGTTAGCAAGCGCACCGCAGAAGTTCATCGTTTTAATTTAATGAAAAAACTTAAGGTAAAAAACTTAATAGAACTCTCTAACAAAGCAGCTGAATTCAATTTCAAATAAACCAACTAGATTCAATTAATAAAATAATAGACTCTTTATTACACAATAACCAAAATAACAAACTTACGTTGCTATATTAACAAAACCTTAAAAAAACACCTAGTATTTAACACAAAAACTACGTACTAATACTTATTTTTATAAACATTAAACTCTATTAAGACTACCAAAATTGGCTATCAAATCTTAATTGAATTTACAAATAATTAAATTAAGTCTTGTGCATCAAAATCAAATAAAAACAACCTGTTCATATTGTGGTGTAGGTTGTGGAATCATCGTTAAGAAAGATTTAAACAACAACATAACTGTTGAAGGTGATAAAGAACATCCTGTAAACAAAGGTATGCTTTGCTCTAAAGGTATGAATCTTCATTATGTAGCAAAAGACACTTCAGACAGACTTTTATACCCACAAATGAGATGGAGTCGCTCACATCCTCACGAACGCGTTTCTTGGGATACTGCTCTAGATCGTGCGGCTGGAGTTTTTAAATCTATTATTAATAAATACGGACCAGACAGCGTTGGTTTTTATGTTTCTGGACAATGCCTTACCGAAGAATATTACATAGCCAATAAGCTTACAAAAGGGTTTTTAGGTACTAACAATATTGACACCAACTCTAGGTTATGCATGAGCTCAGCAGTTGTTGGGTATAAAAAAGCATTTGGTGAAGACTCTGTACCAATTTCTTATGAAGATATTGAATTAGCGGATTGCTTTTTTATTACAGGAGCAAACCCAGCTTACTGTCATCCTATTCTTTTTAGAAGATTAGAAATGCACAAGGAAAAAAATCCTGATGTTAAAGTCATAGTTGTAGACCCAAGAAAAACGGACACTGCTAACTTTGCAGATTTGCATCTTCAGATTATTCCAGGAACTGATATTGTACTTAATAATGCCATCGGAAGACGTTTAATTGACAGGAAGAAGATAGACAAAAACTTCATTAAGAATCATACCGAAGATTTTGAAAAATACAAAAAACACGTACAAGCAACTTCACTTAAGGAATCTGCAGAAATCTGCGGAATAACGGTAGAGGAAATAAAAAAAGCAGCATCAATGATTGGCAATGCTACTGGTTTTATAAGCATGTGGACCATGGGACTTAACCAAAGCGCTATTGGTACCTATAAAAATTTCTCATTAATAAATTTATCACTAATTACTGGCCAAATAGGAAAACCAGGTTCGGGACCCTTTTCTTTAACCGGTCAGCCAAACGCAATGGGTGGACGAGAAGTTGGAGGCATGGCAAATTTGCTAGCTGTTCATAAAGACCTTTTAAATGAAAAAGATAGAAATGACGTTGCGGATTTTTGGAATGTAGATAAAATATCACCAAAACCTGGACTGACTGCAACAGAAATGTTTGACGCATTAGAAAGCGGTAAAATGAAAGCTATTTGGATTATTTGTACCAATCCAATGGTGAGCATGCCCAATTCTCATCGTATTGAGAAAGCGCTAAAAAATGCAAAGTTTGTCGTTGTTCAAGATATTTCAAAAAATGCAGACACGGTAGACTATGCAGATTTAGTACTTCCTGCAGCAGCATGGCTAGAGAAAGAAGGAACAATGACTAATTCTGAACGACGGATTTCATATTTACCAAAAGCTATTGAAGCACCAGGAGAAGCAAGACCAGACGTAGAAATACTTTGTGATTTTGCAAAAAGAATGGGTTTTAACGGCTTTAATTATAACTCTACGAGCGAAATTTATCAAGAATATTGTGCCATGACTAAAGGTTCAAATATTGATATTTCTCACCTTAATTATTCGAGATTAAAAAATGAAGGCACTTTTCAATGGCCAGTACCTTCAGCGGGACACAGGGGAACACCAAGGCTTTTTGAAGATAAAAAATTCTATACACCATCTCAAAAAGCGATATTCAATATTCCTCCCATTATAAAGAACACATCTGAACATCCTAATTTAGAATTCCCTTTAATACTAACAACAGGTAGAATTAGAGACCAATGGCATACCATGACAAAAACAGGTAAGGTTTCGAGATTAAAAACCCATTACTCTAGTCCTGTTTTAGAAATCAACAATGCAGATGCTTATGTTAATAAAATTAAAGATGGTGATGTTGTTGAAGTAAAGAGTGGAAATGGTATTGTTAGAGTGCGCGCTAAACTGACAAAAAATGTTAGGCTAGGTGTTGTGTTTTTACCTATGCATTGGGGAAAACAATTGCAAAGCGACTTAAACCGAGCAAATAATTTAACCAATACTCTTGTTGACCCAATATCAAAAGAACCCGATTTTAAATACACTCGCGTTTCCGTTTCTAAATACAAAAAAACTGAAGAAAAAATTATAGTAGTTGGTGCTGGCGCTGCTGCTTTTAGGTTTGTACAAAACTATCGTGACCATAATGAAAACGATAAAATAAGTGTTTTTTCTAAAGAAGATAATCCATTTTACAATCGTGTTTTATTGCCTGAATATGTTACTGAGGAATTATCATGGGAACAATTACAAAAAATTAAAGATATTGAGTTAGAAAAGCTCAAAATAGAATTATTCGGTAAGACTTTTATTGTTGAAATTGATAGAAAAAATAAAATCGCTATTGATAATAACGGAGAAGAATACCCTTATGATAAACTTATTCTAGCAACAGGAAGTCGTGCTTTTGTTCCTAATGATGTGCAACTAGAATTACCTGGTAGATTTACACTAAGAAACAAAACAGATGCAGATAGATTTAAATCTTACTTAAGTGCAACTCATCTGCCAGCTCACGAGCAACATGTTACTATTGTTGGCGGTGGATTATTAGGATTAGAACTTGCTGCCGCTTTAAAGCATAAAAATATAAACATCACCATTATTCAAAGAGGATCAAGACTAATGGAAAGACAACTTGATCAACTCTCTAGTAAATTACTTGCTATGCATGTACAAGAACTAGGTATACAAGTTTACTTTTCTAACGAAGTGAGTACTGTTTTTAATGATGAAGATACCGATGAACTTGGTGTGACTTTAAAAAGTGGAAAAGCATTTAAATCTAATGCCATTGTTTACGCTATAGGAACAAGACCAAATATTGAAGTCGCTAAATCTTGCGGAATTGCTTGTGGTCGTGGTATTAAAGTAAATCAGCATTTACAATCCTCAGACCCAAACATTTTTGCAATTGGAGAAATAGCTGAATTTAGAAGTACTTTATTAGGTATAACCTCTGCCGCAGAAGAACAGGCATCGATTTTAGCAAACTTTGTACTTGGTGATATTAGTAGTATTTACAAAGGCTCTGTAGCCATGAATATTTTAAAATTTAGCGACTTAGACTTATGCAGTATTGGTAATATTATTGTACCAGAAAATGATACGGGTTACGAGGAAATCATTTTCACAGACATGAGCAAGCGTTATTATAAAAAATGTATTGTAAAAGATGATTTACTAGTTGGAGCTGTTTTAGTAGGTGACAAAAATGAGTTTGCAGAATTTAAAGGACTTATTGAAAGTAAGGTTGAATTATCAGATAAACGCGATTCTTTACTAAGAGGTGCCTCTAACGACAAACCAGTAATAGGAAAACTTATTTGCTCTTGTAGCCAAGTTGGTGAAGGCAATTTAACAGAAGCCATAACAAACGGTTGCACAAATTTTACGGATTTATGTAAACAAACAGGTGCAGGTTTAGGCTGTGGTAGCTGTAAAACAGAAGTAAGAGAAATTCTTAATACCCAAAAAGAATTAGTATGATTAACAAATTAACGCGATTGATAATAAAAGGTGGTGTTTTATCTCCTGCTGAATTAAAATTAATCTGCCAATCTGCAGAAGATTTGGGTTCAGATATTATTTCATTTGGATCAAGACAAGATATCTTGTTTCCTGATGATTTAAATGATGATGAAACTAATATGATTGAAAGTTTTCAAGTTGTTAATCCTATAAAAAATAACACGGAAAACATAATGTCATCTTATGTCTCTGCAGATATATTTCCAAGTACATCGTGGCTTACAGGAGATAAATATTTATATGTGCTAGAACAATTTAAAGACACTCATAATTTAAAAATTAATATCACTGACCCAAAACAAAGACTAGTACCATTATTTACAGGACACCTAAATTTTATTGCCTCAGAACAAGAAGACTATTGGTATCTTTATATTCGATTACCTTTTTGGGGGAAAATGGAAGTTTATCCTGTTTTAATTTATAGTTGGGATATGGCAAATGTAGCAACTGTTATAGAAAACTTATTAAAAGAAGAACCTGAATCTGTAGAAATGATTTTTGATTTGGTTAATGATGCTATTCAGACCAATAACATAACTATAGACAAACCTTTGCATGTGCCTTTTCATCCATTTCCTTATTATGAAGGCATGAATAGAATTGGTAGCGATAAATATTGGTTAGGTTTATATTGGAGAAATAATAGATATGATTTAGACTTTTTAAAAGCAATGTGCGATTTATGTTCTGATTGTAAAATTGGTAAAATCTCAATCACGCCTTGGAAATCATTTATTGTAAAAGACATTCCTGTTAGCGCTAAACTACATTGGGAAAAATTTCTTGGTAAATATGGAATCAATGTTAGGCACTCTATGCTAGAATTAAATTGGCATTTACCAGTAGCCAATGATGACGCATTAAAGCTTAAAAAGTATTTAGTAGATTATTTTGATACCAATGACATTAGTACTTACGGCTTAACCTTTGGGATAACTGAATATGCAAAAAAAGCCTATTATTTTACTTCTATTGTGATTGAAAAAAACACACCACCAACTGGTCTCAAAGATTTTAAAATACGAGACACGTATAATCTCTTATACGCTAAAAATTTCGACCCAAATACTAGAGATTACATTATACATGTGCAAGAAGTTGACAAAGCTGAATTACCAAGTTTATTGTTAGAATTAAGTAGACTTTATTTTGAACAATTAGGTTCTGAAGCTGACGAACTAGAACCCTTAGAAGTTGCTGAAGAAAAAATTGAAATTGAGGTATATCAATGTAAAGATTGCTTAACGGTTTACAACCTAGAGTATGGTGACATCACTCAAAATATTGAACCAAACACAGCCTTTAAAGATTTAGAAGATACTTATACGTGTTCGCTTTGTGAAGCACCAAAATCTCATTTTGAAAAGAAAATTTTCATTAAGAAACTGAACTAAACTCTTATCCTCCAATAGTAATCATACTTCTATTATTAGAGTGTTGTTTTGGGTCATTTAATTGTTCAAAACTATTCATTCCTCCGCGAACTGGAAGTTTTTTGTAAATAGCTTTTGCTATCAACTCCTCAATAGATTCTTGATTTCTGAATGCGGTTAAAATATCTGTTTCGTTATTGGAAAACAAACAGTTTTTAACCTTCCCGTTTGCGGTTAAACGTATTCTATTACATCCATCACAAAACGGATTACTCACAGAGCTTATAATACCAAATTCACCTCTATGACCCGAAATTTTATAATCTCTAGAGGTAAAGTTTTTTTCGTTTTCTAACTTTATTAATTCATTAGCTCCAAAATAATTAGTTGTTTGTTCTAGGATTTCATTTTGTGTAACCAATTTTGATTTATTCCAATTGTTTCCATCAAATGGCATAAACTCTATAAACCGAATTACTACAGGTAAATCCTTCGTAAGTTTAATAAAATCAACAATTTCATTATCATTAAATCCCTTAATCAGCACAATATTTAGCTTTACCTTAAAACCATTTTCAATTAATAAATGCATATTATTATAGGCTTTATCAAATTGATTTCGCCTTGTGATATGATGAAATTTCTCTTTACTTAATGTATCTAAACTAAGATTAATGTTTTTTAATCCATAGGTTTTAAAATCGTCAATAAATCTATCTACTAGAATTCCGTTAGTAGTAATAGAAAGTGTTGTTTTTAAGGTCTCTAAACGCTTTAAAATTTCTTTAAAATCCTTTCTAACTAATGGTTCGCCTCCTGTTAATCTAATTTTATCGACACCATTTGCAACAAACACTTTTGCAATCTTATAAACCTCATCTGCATTCATTAAATGTTGTCTCGGTGTTAATTGCACACCCTCAGAAGGCATACAATATGTACAACGCAAATTGCATTTTTCGGTTAAAGAAATTCTTAGATAATTGTGTTTTCTACCTAATGTATCTGTTAAAATGTTGTCTTGTTTTTGCATTATTAATGTTGTTGTCCTTTTAATATTTTAAAAACATGTGTGAGATGCGGAAAAACAGCATCCATAGATTCTTTTGCTCCTTTTGTAGAACCTGGCAAAGCCAAAATAAGGCTATCTCCAATTGTTCCGGCAACGCTTCTAGATAACATAGCATAAGGCATTCGGTCTTGTCCATAACTCCTTATTGCTTCTTCAACACCAGGAATTCGTCGTTCTAAAATTGGCTCTAAAGCTTCTGGTGTAACATCTCTATATGATAAACCTGTTCCACCTGTAAATATGACAAGATTTGACGTTTCAGAATAAGACATTGCTTTGTTTCTTATATCCTCTATCTCATCAGGAATAATATCATAATTACTGATTTCAATATTACTTTGCTTCAGTTTTTCAATGATTGCTTTTCCTGCAAAATCTTCTTTTTTGCCTTCAGAAATAGAATCTGAACACACAATAACACTTGCTGTTAATTGCGACCTATGCTTTGTTTTAAAACTACTTTTGCCTCCACTTTTTTCTACCAATCTTATATTTCCTATTTCAATTTTCTTATCAATAGGTTTCAACATATCATACATGGTTAATGCGACAACAGAAGCACCATGCATAGCTTCTACCTCAACTCCTGTTTTGTAAATGGTTTTTATGGTTAGGCTAATTTTCACATCTAAACCTTCAATTTTATAAGTGATTGCAGTGAATTCAATTGGTAAAGGATGGCAATCTGGTATGACATTATGAGTCGTTTTAACTGCAAATAAACCTGCTGTTTTTGCCATTTCAAACACATTCCCTTTTGGTACAGAATTGTTGTTTAGTGCATCTATTGTTTCCTGCTTGCTTACTTTTACCGTTGCCTCTGCAGTTGCTACTCTGAGTGTTTTAATTTTATGTGTGATGTCTACCATTGCTTCTATTTATTAACTTTCCATTGGTGTGAGTCGTCTTCAAAAATCTCTTTACCAAATAAGGGCACTTTCTTTTTTACAATATTTACCAAATATTCTGTTGCTGCATAAACTTCCTTACTATGTTTTGCAGAAACAAATACAAAAAAACAAACCTCACCTGCTTTAATTTCACCTAAACTATGGTAAATATGCATACAGGTTAAATTGAATGTTTTAAATGCTTTTTCTCTAATATCTTCTAATATAGAATTCGCCATTTCCTCATAACACGTAAAATCTATTGCAGCAACCGTTTTATCATTAATGACATCTGCTCTTACTTGTCCTAAAAAAATATTGTGCGCACCAATACTGTGTTTGGTTTGGTGCTTTGCAATAGAATCTGCTATAAATGCTGGCTGTATAGCTCCTTTAATAAATATGCTCTTCATTTTCAATACTTTTTTGAATGCTAAGCGCACCACCAGAAATGTTCTTTACATTACTAAATTGGTACTCTTTTAATATTTTAATCGCTTCTAAACTTCGTTTTCCACTTTGACAGAAAACAGCATAAGGCTTATTTTTATCCAAATCTTTTACACTAATTTTTAAAACAGATAAAGGTATTTGCATACTGTTATGTAATTCGATTTTAGGCGTTTCGTGCAACTCTCTTACATCTATAAATGTTGCTTTTTCTAAAATAGTTTTGTTGAAAGAAATATCTTCTATTTTATGACTCTCATATGTTGAAGTAAAAAAAGCTTCATCAATTATATTTGTTTCTGTTTTATTGAAATTTATACAATTCTGTGTGTTATTTAATGCGTTATAGACAAGTAATTGTCCGGATAATACTTCTCCAATTTGTAATATCATTTTTATGACTTCATTAGCTTGAAGCATACCGATTAAACCAACTGTTGTACCTAAAACACCAACTGTTTCACAATTTGTTGTGTTGGCTTTATCGTTTTTAAATAAGCAACGATAGGTTGGGCCATTTTTATAATTGAATACAGAAATCTGTCCTTCAAACCTATAAACAGAACCATAAACAAAAGGTTTGTTAGTAATAATACATGCATCGTTTATAAGATATCGCGTTTGTATACTATCTGTTGCGTCTACTATAATATCATAATTTTTGAAAATTTCTAAAGCATTTTTACCAAGTAAATAACACTTATAAATTTCAATTTTGACATTAGAATTTAAAGCCTCTAATTGTTGTTTTGCGACGACAACCTTTTGTTGACTAATCGTCTTTTCTGTATACAAAATTTGACGTTGCAAGTTGGTTTCTTCAATGGTATCACCATCAATTATTCCAATATTTTCAATTCCAGAAGCAGTTAAATATGGCAAAATAGCACAACCTAAACCTCCAGCTCCAACAACCAAAATTTTTGATTCTTTAAGTTTTTGTTGTCCTGTTTTACCTACTTGTGGCAATTGTATTTGTCTTTTATATCTTTCCAAAATTATCCTCCTGCAAATGGTGGTAGTAATGCTAATTCATCACTATCATTTAATTTAATTGTACTATCTATTTCTACTAAATTTTGATTCAACGCTATAGAAACTTCAAAAGCATTAAGATTATACTTTTTGTTTAAAAGCGCCATACAATCTGAAATCTTTAAATCTGACACAGCCATTTGTTCTTCGCTGCATTTCGTTTCTTCGGCAATTGCACCATAATATTTTATAACAGCCATATTACTTTTTTTTGTTTACTAAGTCTCTTGTAACCTGATTCATTTTTTCTACTTTCTCCTCAAAGTTTCCTTTAATTGATTTTCTAAATTCGTTTAGATTAAGCACCATTTCATTTACATCCTCTGGAATCACATCTTCTAAAAACTGCCTAATTCGCTTTGCTGTAGTTGGTGACTTTCCATTTGTAGAAATTGCTATCTTAACATGACCTTTGGTTACAATACCTCCTAAATAATAATCGCATTGGTCTGGTGTATCTGCAATGTTTACTAATAAATATTTGGCCTTGGCTTCTCTGTTTATTTGTAAGTTCACATCGAGATTATCGGTACATCCAATAACCATATGTCTTTTTTCTAAATCTGAAATATCATAAGCTTTCTCAGTAAGTTTTACTGTTGGATGTTTGCTTGCCAAGTCTATTAGCTCTTCCATAAACTCAATAGAAATTACTTCTACATTAGCATTTGGACTAGACTTTAAAAGAAAAGATAGTTTTTCTAAACCAACGTTTCCTCCACCAACAATTAAGACATTGAGTTGGTGTACTTTTACAAATACTGGGTATAATTCGTTTCTTTCCATATTAAGGATTTATGTTTAAATTTTGATAAATAAAATCGTCTTCCATAAACGATTCTTTAAAATAAGTAAGAGCACTTTTATGTCCATTGACTACCTCACCAATAATGATAATCGCTGGACTAGCGAGCTGCTTTTCTTCTACAATTTTTTCGATAGTACTTATGGTACCAACTCCTGAGTTTTCTTCCTCTTTTGTGCCATCTTGAATTACTGCAATAGGAAGATTATCGCGATTGTTTTGTTTGTAAATGGAAACAATTTCAGCCAATTTCCCCATTCCCATTAAAATAATAACCGTAGCTGACGATTTTGCTGCGAGTTTTACATCTTCAGAAATTTTTCTGGTTGAGGTTGTTCCTGTAATTACCCAAAAACTTTCGGTAACCGTTCGTTGTGTTACGGGAATACCAATAGCAGCAGGTACAGCTATTGCTGAAGTGATTCCTGGTATAATTGCGGTTCTAATCCCAAAAGACTCTAAGTAATCTGTTTCTTCTTTTCCTCTTCCAAAAACAAAAGGATCACCACCTTTTAATCGAACAATATATTGGTGTTTTTCAGCATACTCAACTAACAAATCATTAATCTCATCTTGGGAATATGCATGCTCACCTTTGCGTTTTCCTACAAATAATTTTACTGCGTCTGGTGCATGCTCTAAAATAGATTCATTAACCAAAGCATCATACAAAACAGCTTTTGCTTTTTTAAGTGCTTTGACCGCTTTTAGTGTTAGCAATTCTGGATCTCCTGGTCCTGCGCCAACTAATACCACTTTAGGTCGTTTTATGGTTTCTGTCATTATTTTAATTGGCTTAGAGCGATTAATTCTTGTTTTGTATTTATATTTTTAACGGCATTTTTGTCTTTAGATTTTATCTGAATCGTTTTATAATCTAATGATTTTATAAGGCTTAAAAGCTTTAATCTATCAGCTAAAATTGCCTCTTTAAATGAAGGCGTTAAGGTCTTGGAATAAACACCAATTAATGGATATTCTTGCTCGTCATCTTTTAAATAAGTTATAGCGTTACCATTATTATTATCTAACAAATACGTTTGTAAAACCGCTGTATTAATATTAGGAATATCACAACTTAATATAAGGTTAAACGTATTTTCCGAATGATTTAAAGCCGAATAAATACCACCAACAGGACCTTTGTTTTCATAAACATCGGCAAGTAAAGGGTAGCCAAACTGCTTATATGTATCATTTTTAGTTACTAAAAATATGTTTGTACTTACAAGAACAACAGCCTCTAAAATATATTCTATAAAAGTCTTACCTTTAAATAGAACAAGTCCTTTCTCTTCTTGCATCCGAGAGCTTAAACCTCCACACAAAATATATACTGACATGTTGTTTTGAGTACTCATTTATAGCAGTGTTAATTTAAAACAAGCGATTAATAAAACGAAGGCAAGTATGTATTTTAAAACTGTATTCGGGATTTTATGACTTCCGTAAACAGCACCAAAAAAACCGCCAACAAGAGCAATTGGTATTAATTTAAAAGAATCCATTTCAATAGTATGATTAAAGGAATAACCTACGATTGCTGCGATGGAATTCGCAAAAATAAATAGTGCAGAAACTGCTGCAGCTTCTTTCATATTTCCCCAACCTAAAAGGATAATAATTGGACTTAAAATAATGCCTCCACCAATACCAATCATACCAGAAAACAAGCCGATTAAAAAACCAATAACTAAGGCCAAAGGGATTTTAAAATCTGTTTTATTTTCTCTAGTTTCTTTTGAAGAAAAAAGAATTCTAAAAATAGCTATCAACAAAAAAATAGCTAAAATTATTTTATACAATTGTGCGTCGATTGTAATATAACCGCCTAGAAAAGCAGCAGGCATAGATGCTATTGCAAATGGATAAAATAATTTCCATTTAAAATGATTATGCTTTTTAAAATACCAAAATGAAATTCCGGATATAAAAATATTTAAGATTAAAGCAGTCGGTTTTATATAATCAACCGGAAATGAAAATGCTGCCATTAATGCAATATATCCACTTGCTCCTCCATGACCAACGCTCGCGTACAGAAAAGCAATAGCTATTAAAGCAACAGAAAAAAAGACCCATATTTCTGGTGTCATTACATTCATAATTCCAACTTTTTATATTCGTTTTCTAAAAAGTTAATGCAGTTTTCGTTTAAGGTTTCAAATTGAACAATTAATGATTTACCATAATCCGTAACCTGTGTTCCTCCTCCATTTTTTCCACCTATATTTTTTACTAAAACAGGCTGTGTAGCTAACGTTTCAATATCATTGAGTAAATTCCATGCTTTTTTATAAGACATTTTTAACGCTTTTGCAGCTGCACTTATGGATGCCGTTTTATCTACTTCTTTCAATAATTTTATGCGTCCATAACCAATAAATGGTTTGCCACCTTTTTCTATCCAAAGTCTAGATTTTATATCCATTACATTTCTAATTTTATGCATGTAACTTCCTCTCCTATTTTAATTTCAGCAGTTTCTGACGCTACACAAATCAACACATTACTCATTGCGTAGGTGTATAACATCGCTGAACTTTGACCTTGAAGCACCTCAACAAATTCGCCTTCTAAATTCGCTTTTAGAAACAGCGTTTTTTCAGATGGGTTTTTTATAACTGATTTACTTTTTGCTATTACCTTTTGTAAGTGATTATTCTTATAACCACACATTTTTCTTATTAATGGAAGTGCATAAATATAGAAACAGGTTAAAGCAGAAGCCGGATTTCCTGGTAATGCAAATACATAAGTATTTTGTTTTTTACCAAACCACAGAGGTTTTCCCGGTTTTTGGTTGATTTTGTAAAACAACTCTTCCACTTTGTTTTCTAATAAGGCTTCTTTTACAAAATCGTAATCGCCTACTGAAATTCCACCTGAAACTAATAGGATATCATTTATCTCTAAAGCATTTTTTATACTCGTTTTAGTCTCTTGGTAATCGTCTTTTACAGCGATGATTTCGATGTCTTTTATTCCGGATTTTTGCAATACTGCTTTTAGCATTACAGAATTGCTTTCGTATATTTTTCCGATTTCTAAATCTGTTCCTGGTTTTTGTAATTCGTTACCAGTAACCAAAATAGTTACCTTTGGTATTTTATAAACCGTAACTGTTGTTATACCTAAACAGGCTAAAAAACCAATTGCGGCTTCATTTAGTTTTGTTCCTTTTTTTAATGCAATTTCTCCAACTTTAATCTGCTCTCCTGTTTTGCGAATATTTGCAAATTGTTCTGGCATTTTTTGAATTAGAATAGAATCACCATTACGCTCAACATGCTCTTGCATCACAACAGTATCTCCATCATCTGGCACTAAAGCTCCTGTAAAAATCCGAACAGCTTCTCCTACTTTTAAAGAATGATTACCAGAATCACCAGCTTTTGATTCTTTAACGACAGTATATTTTTCTTGTTCTGAATATTTAATTGCATAACCATCCATAGCAGATTGTCTAAATGGTGGCATATTAATAGGCGATGAAACATTTTCAAACAAAACCAAATTAAGCGCATCTTGAAGGTTTACTTTTTCTGAAGTATAAATTTTAGGAAAACTATCAATAATATCTAATGCGTTTTTTACTGAAATCATATTAATTTAAGCGTTATATCCTATCAAACATAACGAATATTTTGTAGTTAAAAAATCAACACCTCGATTTTTACACAGAAAATAAATTGTGACTACTATAATTATAGAAATAATAATTCAGCTTTAATATATTGAGGATACTACTTTATTAATTAATGTATTCTCAGTTATAAAACAACTCACATCTCATACTTATTTAGAAAAAAAAGAGAAATTAAAACTGTATATCGTTTATGTAATCCTTATAAAATGCAATGTGCTTCATTTGTTTCATTTATTGCTCGATTTATATAATACTTCTATTCTTATATGGAATTACATTTAGTAAAAAAATACAGAACAAATTACAAAGCCAGTTTATATGTCTAAAAAATCTTTTTTATTATTAATTACTGCAGTTTCTGCG
>TARA_R110002033_G_scaffold171148_4_pt1 | contig 28706 bp, 24 predicted proteins | sample TARA_R110002033 | Tara Oceans TARA_R110002033 (sample SAMEA4397051) | marine metagenome | biome: Polar Biome; feature: [SRF] surface water layer (ENVO:00010504); material: water (ENVO:00002006), including particulate matter (ENVO:01000060) such as... | depth 5 m
TTTGGGTCACGGCTTCGGCGTGGCGGTATAGCGAGCGTGGCCGATGCCATGAAAGGGACGGGCTTCAGAGATGCCCGCACGCCAAGTGAGGGTCTCGTTGATCTGTTTTGATCAATGAGATTTGATATTATTCCGCAGCCTGTAAATGTTCGGGCGGGTTGTGGAACTGCTGACGCAATTCGTCCTCGCGTTCTTTGACCCTGGCGAGATTGGCATCCTTAACGTGACCATAGCCGCGAATTTGTTCGGGCAGGGCCAAAAGGGCACCGGCAATGCGGTCATTGTTGGTGTTCAGGCCCGCAATCACTTCGTCCACCAATTGTTCATAGTGGGCAATCAGGGCGCGTTCGGTTTTGCGTTCGCGGGTTTTGCCAAACGGGTCCATCGCGGTGCCGCGCAGGAACTTGAATTTCGCCAACACACCAAAGACCTGCATCATCCAAGGGCCAAAAACCTGCTTTTTCAAATGCCCGCTTGTCATGTCGCGGGTGGCAAGGGCGGGCGGGGCCAAATGGAATTTGACCTTGTATTTGCCGGTAAAGTTTTTGCGCAATTTGGCAGTAAAGGCCGGGTCGGTATAAAGACGGGCGACTTCGTATTCGTCCTTATAGGCCAGCAGTTTGAAATAGTATTTTGCCGTAGCCTTGGCGAGATGATCATGCCCGTCGCCCAATTTTTGTTCGGCGCTCGCCACTTTACGCACCAATGCTTCATAACGGTTGGCATAGGCCGCGTTTTGATAGCCGGTCAGGAATGTTTTACGCTTTGCAACCATGTCATCAAGGGTGGTGGCAATGGGGTGGGCCTGTTTTTCGTTCGGGCCAATCACATCAATCACTTTTTGCGGATCATGGGCAAACAGACGGCCCCAGTAAAAGGACTGCTTGTTCATCTCAATCGCGACACCGTTAAGGTCAATCGCCTGCATCAGGGCATCTTCGGTAATCGGGATTAATCCGCGTTGCCATGCCACCCCCAGCATGAACAGGTTGGTGGCGATGGAATCGCCCATTAAACGGGTGGCAACGTCGCTGCCTTCGACAAAGCTGACGGCATCGGCCCCACAGGCGTCGGCAATGGCCTTTTTATGCTCGTTGCTTTTTAGCTCGAAATCCGGGTTGCGGGTGAAGGCCCCGGTGATGGTTTCATGGGTGTTGATCACGGCCCGGGTAAAGTTGCGCCGCATTTTGGCAAGGCCTTCAAAGCTGGCCGCCACCAGCAAATCACAGCCCAAAACCACATTGGCTTCACCCGCCGGGATGCGGGCGGCGTGAAGTTTTTCCTGTTTATCAGCAAAGCGGATATGGCTGACAACGGCACCGCCTTTTTGCGCCAGACCGGCCATATCAAGCCCGACAATGCCTTTGCCTTCAATATGGGCGGCCATGCCCAAAAGCGCGCCAATGGTGACAACGCCGGTGCCACCGACCCCGGTTACCAGCACCGACCACGGTTCGGCCAGCGACGGAAGCACGGGTTTGGGCAAGGATGCAAAAACGGCATCGCCATGCTGATCGCCTTTGGCAGCAGCTTCGGGTTTGCGCAGGGTGCCGCCTTCGATGGTGACAAAGCTGGGGCAAAAGCCGTTCAGGCAGGAAAAGTCTTTGTTACATGCCGATTGGTCAATGGCACGTTTGCGGCCAAATTCGGTTTCAACCGGTATAACCGCCAGGCAGTTGGATTTTTCGCCACAATCGCCGCAGCCTTCGCAGACCAGATCATTGATGAAAACCCGTTTGGGCGGATCGACTATCAGTTTGCGTTTGCGACGACGGCGTTTTTCCGCCGCACAGGTTTGATCAAAGATCAGGATCGAGGTGCCGGGAACCTCGCGCAGTTCCTTTTGGGTTTCATCTAGCGTATCGCGATGGCGAATATCAACATTCGGGGCAAAATGGGCATCAATCGGATATTTGTTAGGTTCGTCGGACAAGACGATGATGCGGGTTGCCCCTTCATCGGCCATTTGTCGGGTGATTTGCGGAACACTGATCGGACCGTCTACCGGTTGGCCGCCGGTCATGGCAACCGCATCGTTAAACAGGATTTTATAGGTAATATTCACACCCGATGCGACAGCCGCGCGAATGGCAAGCGAGCCGGAGTGATAATAGGTACCATCGCCAAGGTTTTGGAAAACGTGTTTTGTGGTGGTAAACGGTGCCTGGCCAATCCATGTCGCTCCTTCGCCGCCCATATGGGTAAAGGTTTCGGTCGAACGATCCATCCAGTTGACCATGTAATGGCACCCAATACCGGCCAGCGCGCGGCTGCCTTCGGGCACTTTGGTTGAACTGTTATGCGGGCAGCCAGGGCAAAACCACGGAATACGTGCAACCTCGGGCCGGGGTTCGGCAATTTCGCGTTCTTTTTGTGTCAGCCATTCAATGCGTTCATGAATTTCGGGGCTGTCAAAAAAGCGGTTGATGCGCGCGGCCAAAACCTGTGCAATGCGGGCCGGGGTTAGTTCGTCCATCGAGGGCAGGTTCCAGTTGCCCTGTTCGTCGAACTTGCCAATCACGGTGGGGCGCACATCTTCGCGCCAGTTATAAAGCTGTTCTTTAACCTGGTTTTCCATCACCGCGCGTTTTTCTTCAACAACGATGATTTCTTCCAATCCTTGGGCAAATTCGCGCACATCATCGCGGTTCAGCGGCCAGCTCATGCCGACTTTCAAAACCCGAATGCCAATATTGGCGGCGTCGGTTTCAGAAATGCCCAAATCGTCAAATGCCTGCATAACATCCAGATAAGCCTTGCCGGTGGTGATAATGCCCAGGCGCGGGGTGGGGCTATTAATCACAATGCGGTTCAACTTGTTGGCACGGGCATAGGCCAGGGCAGCGTATAGTTTGTATTTCATCAGGCGCTGTTCCTGGTCCTTTGGCGTGTCGGGCCAACGGATGTGAACACCCCCTTCGGGCAGGGCAAAATCGGGAATAATCGGGGCAACGCGGCCCGGGGCAACATCAACAGCAGCCGAACTTTCAACTGTTTCGGCAATGGTTTTCATCGCCACCCAGCAACCGGAATAACGGCTCATGGCCCAGCCATGCAGGCCAAAATCGATAATATCCTGCACGCCTGACGGGTTTAAAACCGGGATTTGCGCATCGATAAAGGCATATTCGGTTTGGTGGGGCAGGGTGGATGATTTGCATGAATGGTCATCCCCTGCCAGCACCAGCACACCGCCATTTTTTGACGTACCGGCATAATTGGCATGTTTGAATACATCGCCCGACCGGTCAACCCCCGGGCCTTTGCCATACCATAAACCAAAAACGCCATCATATTTGGCGTCGGGATACATGTTGACCTGCTGGCTGCCCCAAATCACGGTTGCGGCAAGGTCTTCGTTAACACCGGGCTGAAATTCGATTTGCTGTTTGGTCAGGAATTTTTGTGCCCGCCATAATTGCTGGTCCAGCCCGCCCAGTGGCGATCCGCGATACCCTGAAATACATCCGGCGGTGTTTAAACCGGCGCGTGCGTCTAACTGCCTTTGCATTAAAGGCAGGCGCACCAGCGCCTGGATACCGGTCAGGTAAATGCGGCCTTCTTCCAGGGTATATTTGTCGTCCAGGGTAACTGTTGCCAACTTTGCCATGATGATGACCTCTCTGGTCTTTGTCTCTTGCGGGAAGCCTCCGGGGTCTTTCGCTTTTTATTGTTTGATATGGGTCGCACGGGTGCGATGCGAAATGCCCGTTATTCTTATAATAATGGTAATGAATGCTGACCTTTTTTCAATCACTCTCGCAGTGCAATGATCAAAACGCCCGATTGCAGGGGTTGACGTTACGTCAACTTGTTATTTGCTTATTCCGGTACCGATTTGCCCGCAATTATATTGCGCGCCTTGTGCGCTGCGAAGTTTTGCGGGGCGCGAGTCCGTCTTTGCCTTTGACCATCGCGATGTTATCATCGGTCAGTATCTGTTTGCCCTTCGTCAGGAGCCCTGAAATGGACCAACGTCTTAGTCTGGTGACGCTCGGTGTGCGCGATCTTGCGGCTGCGCGGAATTTTTACGAGCAGGGGCTGGGCTGGAAAGCCACCAGTGCGGTTGAAGGTAAGGTGGTTTTCTATCAGATGAATGGCATGATCATTGGCTTGTTTGGCCGCGATGATCTGGTGAAGGACGGGAACTTTACCGATAGCGGGGCCCGTTTTTCCGGCATTACACTGGCGTATAATGCCCGGAGCGAGGCCGAGGTTGATGCGACAATGACGGAGGCAAAAAAGGCGGGGGCGGTTATTCAGAAACCGGCAGAGAAAGTTTTTTGGGGCGGGTATTCGGGATATTTTCGTGACCTTGATGGCCATCCCTGGGAAGTTGCCTATAATCCGTTCTGGAACATCACTGAAGACGGCCAGATGGTGATACCGCAAGACTGACGGCGCAAAAACGTGCCAGTGCGATGACGATCAATGATGACCTGCCACATTGTGACGGGGGAGGTCATTTTTTAGTTCGTAAGTGGGTCAGATAATAAAGCAGCCCGCCCGCGAGCAAGCCCCAAAACGCACCGGAAATACCATAGAATGACAGCCCGGCCGCCGTGACCAGAAAGGTGACTGCGGCGGCCTCGCGGCTGTTTTCATCGCGAAAGGCGGCAACCGCCGAGCTGGAAAAAGCACCAATCAGCGCAAGGCCTGCGACCGCCTCGATCAGGATGGAGGGTGCCAGGCTGACAAGGGCCGTGATGATTCCGGCCAACAGGCCAAACAGAACATAAAACATACCGGCAAAAATGGCGGCCCAATATCGCTTTTTCGGGTCAGGATGGGCATCCTCGCCAGCGCACATGGCAGCCGTGATGGCGGCAAGGTTTACCGCATGGCCGCCAAAGGGGGCGGAAAGCAGCGAAAATATGCCGGTTGCGGCGAAAAGTGGGCCAGGGGCGGTATTATAATTATGTGCACGCAAGACGGCAGTACCGGGAATATTTTGTGAGGCCATTGTGACAATGAACAAGGGCAGGGCGATGCCCACCAGCCCGGCGAGGGTGAATTTTGGAACAACAAATTCGACAGGTGGCACAAACGAAAGATCAAGGTTATCAACCGCACCATCCGGAAACGTTACGCCAAAGATTAGAACCAGGATGAACGCACCGAGTGCTGCCGGAACGGCAAGAATGCGGTTAAACCGCCCGACCACCAGCCACGTAATAAAAATGGGCAGACCCAAAAGCGGATTGAAGGCAATCGCCTTGATAGGGGCAAGGCAAAGACCCAGCAACACACCTGCCAGCATGGCATTGGCAAGCGGCCCCGGGATGGCGGCAACCGCCCTGCCCAGTGGTTTCCAGATGCCACAAATGAAAATCAGTATGGCGCAAATGATAAAGGCCCCCACCGCAACAGGGAAGTTACCTTCGACGACCCCGGATGTTGCCAGTAAGGCAGCACCCGGCGTTGACCAGGCAATGCTGATGGGCATGCGCGTTTTAAGCGACAGGACAATGGCACACAGGCCCATTGAGACCGATACCGCCATTAAACCCGATGCGGCCTCAAACGGGGTGGCACCCACGGCAGACAGGCCCTGAAGAACGACGGCAAAGGAACTGGCAGTGCCGACAAATGCGGCAAGAAACCCCATAAAGAAGGTTTGGGCTGAGATATCTCGCAGCATTGATGTCTCCGGCACAGAGCAGGGATATGGATACTTACAAGGCCGATTGTTATTGAATTTGTGTCATGTCTGAAAACACGACTGCAGACTTCTTAAGTCTGTATACAAAACAACTGGTTGTAACAATTACCCTATACTCATTCTTGCGAAATACGCCAATATTATTTTTTAGCCACATTGAAAACGACGGGCAGAGCTTGGTGATCTGTGTGCCGCTTGCAGGGGTACCAGCCGATTGGTTTCAGGAATGTGCCGAGTAAAGAACATATGTTCGATAATAAAAAAAACAGCGCAGAGCCTTCAGGGTTATGCGCTGTTAACTGATCGTTTGGTATTAATAACCCAAATAGGGATCGGGCAGCATCATTGCGGTTTGATAGGCTATATATATGTTTGCGATCAGAGCAATAACGCCAACCGGTAAAGCGACCTTAATATCGCCGAAAATGGCCGAAATGTTGGGCCAGATTTTCTCGCCAAGTTTTTCTTTGCGATAGGAATCGTAGTTTGCCAGTTGCGATGCGAAAATTGCAGGCGGTAACCAGTAAATAATTGAGGGCAGGAACAGGCGTCCGACCCCTGCTTCGATCACCATTAAGACCATGCTGTACAGGCTGGCTGCCGTCAGGATGAACAGGCCTTTGCAAAAGTAATAAATGCTGCCAAAAAAGAGTGCCAGAAAGTTCCGCGACAGGCGAAATCTTTCCCCGAAACGCAGAACTTTATATTTTTTGGTTTTTATCATGGCATTGTAGGAAAGCTTGTCGGCCTTCAGATAGTCCAGAATTTCAAATCACCGCTGCCAAGACGAGCTGTATTCTTTCTCCGTGTTCACGGTTGTCGCGTTTTCATTCATTGGGAAAGTTCCCTTCTGCTCGTTTGCTTACTCTTGCTTTATAGTGTGAAGTTTACTTTTTGTCTTATGTTTCAATTATTTGACCCATAGTTGTTTTATTTTTGGACTGTTTTTCAACTACTGGCCAAAGGCGGCAAGAATTTGACGCATATCACTAAAGCACTTTTCCTTTAATATGCTTTAATGATTGCATGAAAAAGCCCCGCATTTTGCGGCGCTCGAAGCACGGACAGATGATCTGATTTAGCGACGCCGCTGGTTTACACGTTGTTAAACCGGAACGTGACATTTTGGCCTTTGGAATCTTTGCCTGTCGCCATTTTCCCTTTGTCTCCACCAAGTTTGGTCCATTCGCCACTTGATTCGCTGCCATTCAGGCAAGATAGCGTCCAAGTGCCGGACCAACCCGACTTGTCGTCTGTTTTGAATATACCGTTGCAGGACGTCTTGACAGTTTCAAAATTGGCGGTGAAGTCCTGCATGTTATCGTGGACTTTGCTCAGTAACAGATAACCAAATTGTTCATCAAGCACGTTTGGCCAGTCAATGGAGATGACCGCTGCATCTTGTTCATCGGTTAAAACAAAGTCGACCGATTTATATTTTCGGGAAATGTCGCGCTTTGCGCTATCGCTGATAAGGTCGATTTTTTGAACGAACTGAGCCGCCGAGACCGTCATTTTGTCGCCGCAACTCATAAATCTGACAATCGTATCCGAGTATCCGATGTCGTTTCTGGCACCGCCAATTGTCTTGAGGCGCTTTGCGACATTTCCGGCATCGCATTGATCGTTCGATGCAATCCAGCCTTTGATGCGCGGGGAAAGCTGATCGATTTTGGTGTAGTCTTTGTCGGTAAAGACTTGGGCCGTGCTTGGAAATTCTTTTTTGAGATTGTCGAGGTTCAGCGCGTCTTCCTCGGTACTACGAGAGTACCACGCAATATTTACATGCCCGATTGCAATCAAAATCTGGCTTGGTTGTGAGCCAACAAGTTCCGTCCAAACTGCTCCATTATTCCGCTCTATCGTTTGTGTTTCATAAAAACGGGACGGTTCCAAAAAGGCGAAAGTATTAAAATGACTTTCGGTTGGCAGGATTTTTCCCTTTTTTTCAAGTTTGATGGAGCGACCACCTTTGTCCACAGTTTCACTTGTGCTGACACAGGCGCTTAACCCCAGGACCATGAAGAGAACCGTTAATCGGGCAAGGAAAGAGTTTTCCAACATTTTTGATTCCAGAAATTTCCCATTGACTTAACCATCGGCCGCTGCAAAGCAGTGCAATCTTCCGGGGGCCGGGTTTATTGTTTAAAATGCCCGATTATGAATTTTATACTATCGCCCTTTTTAGTAACGCTTTCGCCAAAAATCACTTTTTCCGGATTTTTGACAAACCAGGGGCCAGAGGCCTGCTGATCATTACACTTCAACGTCCATATTCCATATTCAGATTCTGGAGATAAAAACTGCGAGTTTCCCGAACAGGTAACGGCTGATTCTTCAAAAGTTGCGGTCCAGTCTTCTGACAGAGTGCCGGTTTTTTTGCGAGTCAGGGTGGTAACGGCATTTTTTGTCAGGCCGCCCCAGCTCATCATAATTTGCGGGGGGCGTGTCGGATCGGATGTGGCGTTTGTGACGGGTGACTGTGTTGCGTTTTTGATGACTGCCAGCGGGCGGATATCTTTATATGTGCCCGCAAGGCTCGATTTTTCTGATGGGGTCATCAAATTGAAGCGTTGGGTGAATTCTTCGCCCGAAATAACCAGGTTATCGCTGCAGGTCCCGAAATCAACGATAACGTCGGACAGTCCTTCTTCGCCTTTCAGATAGGTTCGTTCTTTCAGACGTTTGGCAAACTGACCGACGGAACAGTTTTCGTTTGATGCAATCAGTCCTTTGATACGGGGATCTGGCTGGTCAATTTTGCGTATGGCATCCTGAGGGATTTTAAATCGCGTCAGGGCACGACTTAACCTTTTTTCACTCATAACCTGATTTTCTGATTCTATAGAAAACCAGCCCACCGGAATATATTGAACCGAGATATAGGATTTCCCATGATCCCACTGAATGAATTCCATCCAGCTACGGCCACTATCTCTATCCATTTTTTCGGTTCGGTAGGTCGGTGAAGGGGTTAAGAGTGAAAAAGTATTGAAGTTGCTGTCTTGTGGCTGAAATGCGCCTTCCGTTTTAATGATGGCACCATTTCCTTGAATGTCTAGCGCATTATCTTTGCTGCAACCAGCCAATAGTAAAATAAGTCCAGCCACAGAAATGGCTGAGAAATACCGGTTTCCCATCTTTTTATAGTTCCCCCTAAGAACGTATTTTTTGGTAAAAAAAAGAAGGCTACCAGAGGTTGTGCCGGTTGGTAAGAAAAAAGAGCCCCAATTTGGAGCTCTTTTAATTTATTAACGTTCGGTAATTTTAAATTCTATGCGTCGGTTTCGGCGATAGGCGATTTCGTCGTCGCGGTTATCAAGGGGTTGATATTCGCCAAAACCGGCCGCCACCAGGCGACGGGGCGGCACACCTTGGTCGATCAGAAACTTCACCACCGAAATCGCGCGGGCAGCAGACAATTCCCAGTTTGATTTGAAATCATTATTGCGGATCGGAACCTTGTCGGTATGGCCGTCTACGCGCATGACCCAGTCAATATCGTCGGGAATCTCGGTTGAAATCTGCTTTAGGGTATCGGCCAGCTTGGTAAGTTGGACTTTACCGTCTTCGCCAATATCGGCAGAGCCGGATGCAAACAAGACTTCGGACTGGAAGACAAAACGGTCACCGACCACACGGATATTCTGACGATCCCCCAGAACCTGGCGCAGCCGACCGAAAAACTCGGACCGGTAGCGTTGCAATTCCGCGACCTTTGTTGCCAGTGCCGCGTTCAGGCGTTGGCCCAGATTAACAATCTGAGCGTCTTTGTCCTTGCTGTCGGCTTCGGAAATTTCCAAAGCATCCTGCAATTTTGAAAGTTGCTGACGCACCGCCAGCAATTGCTGGTTAAGGGCCTCAACCTGGGCACGCGCGGATTCACTGATGTCTTTTTGATCATCAAGCTGGCTTGCGCGTTGCGCCAGAAGTTTCGCCAGTTCATCGATCCGCGATTTCTGGTCTTGCTGGGTTTCGTCGGCTTTTTCTTCCAGCTTGGTCAGTTCGGATTTCTTGTCTTCCAGGGCAGCCAGGGCGGCGAGCAGTTTCTTTTCCTGTTCGGCGGCCGACATTTGCGCTGATGAAAGTTTGTCGGCCAGCGCAGAAACCCGGTTTTTCAACGCATCACGATCATCGCTGGTGGTTGAAAGTTCGGTGGTCAGCTGGGTGAGTTCCAGTTGCATTTCCTGGTTGTTGTTGCGTTCAAGCGACAACAGGTTGGTCAGTTCATTGACCTGTGATGTTAAATCGCTCAGGGCCTTGTCACGACCCGACAGGGCCGCGCCCAGATAAACCTGTGCGACGACAAAGATCATCAGCAAAAAGATGATCACCATTAAAAGTGTTGCCAGGGCGTCGACAAAGCCCGGCCAGGTATTTACATCGCGACTGCGGCGGCGAGACAAGCCGGACATGGGATTAACCCTCCTCGGCGATCGCGGCGATGGTACGTGCCAGAAGTTTTATTTCACTGCGAATTTCCTGGGTCTGCTGCTGGCGCCCCATGGTCAGTTCATCGGCAACGCGACCAACCTGGTTATCAAGCGAACGGATATGCGCACGGGTGTTGTCATCAATGCCAAAGCTGCCGCCTTTCATTGAATCTGACAATTGATCAAGCACCGGTTTGAGGTGCATCTGGCTTTCCGCGAGCTTGACCATCAATTGCTGTTCTGCCTTCATCTGGTCGGTCAGGGTCGACAGTTTGTCGGCAAGATCGATCAGGGTGTTGTGCGACTTGATTTGCGAAGATTCAGAACGCTGGATCGAGTTTTGCAACCCTTCCATATTATCCGCCATCTGTTCAATCAGGGCCGAAAGATAGGCCGGAACCGACTGTTCCCCGTCCGAAAGCGGCCCGCCCGACGAAACACGGGTGAAGCTCGACATCCATTCTTCAAGTTCGTTAAAGAAACGGTTCTGTGCCTGCCCTGCCTGCATGTCGAGAAGACCAAGGGCCAGCGATCCTGCCAGACCAAACAGCGACGATGAAAACGCCGTGCCCATGCCATTTAGCGGTTTGGCCAAGCCTTCCTTAAGCTGGCCAAACCATAATTCCATATTGCCGCCGCCGCCAACATTGACGTTTCCGATCACGTCGGCAACCGAGTTAACGGTTTGCAGCAACCCCCAGAATGTGCCGAGCAAGCCCAGAAACACCAGCAAGCTGACCAGATATCGCGACAATTCGCGGCTTTCATCGAGGCGCGAGCGGATCGAGTCGAGGATGGTGCTGGTCGCCAGCGTGGAAAGCTGTGGCCGGTCGCGGCGCTGTTCCTGCATGATGCGCGCCATCGGTGCCAGCAATTTGGGCGTGTCTTGCGCGCTCAGGCCGGGGCGGTTACGACGGAAATCTTCAATCCAGGCCACTTCCGGGTTGAGGCTGAACGCCATGCGGAACGTATAAACAACACCGATAATAAACACGCCGATGATCAGGCCGTTCAAAACAGCACTTGCCAGAAACGCAGCCGACAGGGTCGGATATAACAGGGCGGCGATGGCGACGATCACGACTGTGAAAATGCCCATCCGTGTCAGATAGGCGCCAGGTTTGGTGATAACCGGAATGCTGGCCGCGCCGTTGGACGCATTGTTGCTCATGACAGATAAATCCTAGCGTTGAACGGTTTTAACATCGACACGGTCGGCCGGGCCGGAGGGGACATTGGCACCGAGTGCGCGGACATCAATCCGGGTGGATCGCACGCCGCTATCGATCAGGTAAGAGCGGACCTGCAAGGCCCGCGAAAGCGAAAGGCGGCGGGCTTTGCTGGCATTTTGGGATTCACCTGCGGCATATGCCTGAAGCTGCACACGCAAATCTTCATTTTTGGCCAGCATTCCAACAATCGCATCAAGGCTTTTCCTGGTGCTATTATCGAGTTCGAAGCTGTTTTCGCTAAAGGGAAGGCTGTAATCGCCACCTGCCGCTGGCACCGCTTTGGGTTTATCCATTGCCTGTGACACCGGCGCAGAGGCGGTTTCACGCGGCAAAGGCTGCAATTGCGATTTTTGTTGCGGCTTTGGCATCTGGCGTGGTTCAGGCAGCGGATCTGCTTTTTTTACAGCCGGTTTGGGGGCGGGCGGTTTTGGCATTGCGCGCGATTGCTGATCAAGCATTTTCTGCGGTGATGTCGTGGTGTCCGGCGTCGGTGCGGGCGAAGTTGGCACCGCATTTTCTTTTTTCAAAGGCACGGGGCCCACGGACGGGGTGTCTTTTGGTTTTGGTACCGGCTTGGCAGCATTTTTGTCTGGCAACGGAACCGTTTTTACCGGCGGCACCACCATTTTGTTTTTGGGCGTTTCGCGCGTCGTATCAAGATGCGGTTCTGTGATTTCAGGTGCTGCTGGCACAACAACCTTGGGGCGGCTTGTCGCGTTGTCGGCAATCTGGACCGGTTTTGCCGCATTTGATGCTGGCGGCGTCGCCGGGGTCGTGGCCAACAGGCTGGCGGGTTTCGTTGTCGGGGCAGGGGCCGGGGTGGGTGCTGTGGTGGGGACCGCTACCTGCATGTTTTGAACCGCAGAAACGTTTGTCGCATTCGCGATCATGGTCGTATCTTTGGGGCGCGGCTGGTCGTCAAGCGAAATGGGGGCCGGTTGTTGGACCGGCCGCACCAGATGAATAACCTGTGGTGCGCCGTCATCGGCGATGTCAGAGGCAAGGGGACCGCCAAGATTGCCTGTTGTGCGTGCAGAGACAGGCGCCGGCGACCGGGTTATTTGTTCAACAGCCGGGCGTGCAGGAAACGATACCGGCGCGCGCAGTTGCACACGCTCGATCGGAGGCCGCAAAATCACACGTTCTTGTGCGCTTTGCGGCGCGTCGTCTGTCGGGATTACACCCGCGCCATCGATCACCACGGTTTCCATATCGCCAATATCGGTGCGGCTATTTGGGGCTCCGGTCTCGAATCGCGGACTGTCTGACGGTGGTGAAAGCAGCAATTGCGGTGCTAAAAAACGCGATTTTGGCGGGGTTTGCGGATAGATCAGAAGTTGGCTATCGATTCTAATGCGCTGATTTGTATCCCGGCTGGAAAGTGAACGATCACGGGTGTCGGTTTGGCTGTTCCCAAGCTGTTCAAGAACGCCCCAGTCAACCTGGACATTGCTGCCAGACATTGCCGTGGAAAACGATCGGGCACTGGCACCATGGCTGGTCACCATCAATGTTCCGAGCGCTGCCGCAATGGCAATCGCCGAAATCTTTGTATTCCCCTTCATCAATTCGCAGGCCCCTTGTTATCCTGTTTTCTGATCGCTCGCATTGAATGCGATTTTTGTGACGATCTTACGGCACTGCTTGTGCCACCCCTGTTCCGTTACGGGGCTTCCCTCCCGAACGGTCCTTTGGCACCATAACTTACCATATTGTTGCCGACAACCGGTTTGACCTGAACACAAAAAAGGCATCCACAATAATTTGTGAATGCCTTTGTGTCGTTTGTCAAAAACAGTTCCGAATTATTCGGAAACGGCTTTCTTCAAGGTCTTGGCCAGAACCGGCTGAATCGAGTCATTTGCGGCAATCACACTGCCGGTACCAAGCATATTGGTGCCGCCATTGATGTCGCGAATATAACCGCCCGCTTCGGTAACCATCAAAATGCCAGCGGCAATATCCCACTGGCTCAGATGTGTTTCCCAGTAACCGTCATAACGACCGGCGGCAACATAGGCCAGATCAAGCGATGCGGCACCGAAACGGCGCACACCGGAACAACGATCCATCACAGCATGAAGCTGTTTTTCAAACACGGCATGATCGCCACGTCCGACATGAGGAACCCCGCATGCCAGCACACAATCATTCAGACGGCGACGGCCTGAAACACGCAGGCGGCGGTTGTCAAGATACGCGCCAACGCCTTTTTCAGCCCAGAAGAACTCGTCCTTGGCCACGTCATAGATAATACCGGCAATGATTTCGTCACCACGTTGCAGGGCAACGGAAATGGCAAAATGCGGAATGCCGTGCAGGAAGTTGGTGGTGCCATCAAGCGGGTCAATGATCCAGCGGTGTTCCGGATCGCGGCCGATGATTTCGCCCCCTTCTTCAAGCAAAAAACCATATCCGGGGCGGGCCCGTTCCAGTTCTTCACGCAGGCGTTTTTCGGCACGATGATCTGCCGCCGAGACAAAGTCACCGGGGCCTTTCATCGATACCTGAAGATTTTCGACTTCACCGAAGTCGCGCTTAAGTCCATAGGCCGCCTTTTCGACGGCCTTGAACATAACATTGATATTTGCTGAACGACGGGCGGCGCCACGCACGGCTCATCTCCCGGTGTTTGAATGTGTCTGAAAAAACGCGACGTTAGTCTTTTGCGCGCTCAAGATAGGTGCTTTCGGCAGTGTTGATCACGATGCGCGTACCCGATTCAATGTGCGGCGGCACCAGAATACGAACACCGTTTTCAAGAACAGCCGGTTTATAAGACGAAGACTGGGTCTGACCCTTGACCACGGCATCAGCTTCCACGATCCGGAAGGTGGCATGTTCGGGAATGGTCGCGCTGATCGGTTCATCTTCAAAGGATTCGACGGTAACAACCATCCCATCCTGAAGGAATACCGCAGGTTCGCCAATCAGTTCGGAATTGACTGTGATCTGTTCGAAGGTTTCGCTGTCCATCAGGGTCAGCATGTCGCCTTCGGCAAACAGGAACGTGTAGTCCTTCTGGTCAAGGCGAACACGTTCGACGGTTTCAGACGCACGGAAGCGTTCATTCAGCTTCGTATTGTCTCGCAGGTTCTTAAGTTCAACCTGGTTAAATGCACCGCCTTTACCCGGCTTTACTGCATTGGTCTTCACTGCGCGCCACAAGCTGCCATTATGTTCAATAATGTTGCCCGGACGGATTTCGTTGCCGTTGATTTTCATGGCATCAACCGTTCTTTCAGATCACAGATTCACAATGTTAAAAAAAGTGGCGTCTAAGTACCAGTTTGTCGGAAGCCTCGCAAGTCCCTTCATGGCGGTTAAACGCATGTTGGCCCCTGTGTGTTTGCATGGCTTGGCCGTTTACGGGCAACGGGGCTTCGCCATCGGCCTGTTATTTTGCCGCTTTTGGCGGGCTTGCTCGAATGCGGCGGCAATTTTACGTTCGAGGATCGGAAAACTGAACGTCAGGACCATCGCAAGAACAGCCGCCAGCCCTGCTACGGCATATATGTCATGCGCCTGTGTCGCGCCTTGCGAAAACATCCAGGCAAAAATATAGGCAAATGCTGCCTGAGCAATGGCAAACAGGGTTGTGGCAAAGCTCCAGGCTTGATGACGCGCTTCGGCATTATCAATCAGTTCATGGATCCAGCCCAGAATAAGGGAAACAACACCAGGCACCGTTGCACCTACGACAAAGGCGGATGCTAAAAGCATGGCATGGTTATCGCTCAGGGCCGGGAGAACCGTCATCACCATATCGATCAGAAAAATCCAGACCAGCGTTACCCGAAACCCGAACCGGTCGCCCAATTTGCCAAATGTGACCGGCCCCAAAAGTGCGCCGACGCCAAATACAGTCCAGCACAGGCTGGCGAACCCGTCACCCAGTGCGAGAATGCGCGCCGTATAGTCGACCAGAAAAACCATATGAGGCACCAGCGAGATGGCGGCAAGGGCATAAACAAGGCCAACCAGCCATACGGTGAAGTGTGGCCATTCGGGTTTTATGGTCAGCACGGGGCGCTTTGGCGGGCGGTTGCGGCCTGATGCGGGGCCGGTTTTGGGCGATATGTGATCCGCGGGTAGAAAAAACCATGCCGAGATCATACATGCGACGCAGGCTATGCCAAGCCCGACCCAGGCCCAACGGAGGTCATGATCGGTCAATATCGGCACAATCGTTCCGGAAAGGATAATGCCGGTGCCAATGCCGCTAAAAATCAGGCCCATGGCGAAGCCGCGTTTGGCAACCGGAACCGAGGGCAGGATGGCCGGGGCGGCAAGGACAATCAGAAAGCCGCCGCTGATGCCCGATAAGATGCGCCACGGGAAAAACCACCAAAAGGAAGCCGGTTGCCAGCAGGCAAAAAAGCTGATGGCGGCACCCAGCATGGCAAGACGTAAAGCCATGCGGTTTCCAAGTTTTGCCGCCAAAAATCGTGCGCCCGACGCGCCGAGAAGATAACCGGCAAGATTGGCCGCCCCCAGATAGGCGACATTGCCGGCTGAAAACCACTGTTGATGGATCATCGCGGGGATCAGGGCCGAATAGGCAAAGCGCGACAGACCCACCCCGATGAATGATGTGCAAAAACCGGCCCAGATATTAAGCCAGTTATTGGATGAAAGGCGGGAAACACTGGAAATACGAGGCATCAAGCTGTCCTGAACGGGGGAACTGACGTGATGCTAGGGAGAAAATAGTATCATTAAAAACGAATTATAATGATATCAGTGATCGTTATTTAAGATATCACGCGCAAACTGGCATTTGGCGCTGTCTGCCGGGAGTGCCGATCATCATCGGCGTTAACGTCATCCCAGTGATTTTGGATGGTCTGAAACAGGGCGGTGCGGGCGCTGGTGGGCAATGCGTCCTTGTGCTGAATGAAAACGGTTTCAACATGGGCACAGCTTGCGGGCAGGGCATGAAGGGATACCGGGCCAATGCGGTTGATATGCGCTAAAAGCGCGCGCGGCAGCATGGTAATGCCCAACCCGGCCGATACACAATTAATCACGGTTTCCAGCGTGCCAAATTCCAGTACCGGTACATTCTTGCGGCCAAGACGGGTCAAAAAATCTTCCAGCATAAACCGGTATTGGCAACCGGCATTCATGACGACAATGCGCAAACGGGTATCATCACATTGTTCGGCAATCGAGGTCATGTCTGGCGGGCCGTAAATCGCCAGTTCTTCGCTAAAGCAGGGGGATGCTGTTAAATTGGGGTGGTTAACCGGCCCGCATACGAAGGCACCATCAAGTTTGTGGTCCAGCACAGAACCGATCAGGTTTGCTGTGGTTTCGGTTCGCAAATTCAAGTCGACGTCAGGATATTGCCGAAGAAATTTGGCCAGCACGGGCGATATGCGCAATGCTGCGGTTGTTTCCTGTGATCCGATTTTAAGCGGACCTTTGGGAATACCATCATCAAGTGTCGCCTGCCGGGCTTCCCCCATCAAATGGGCAAGCCTTTCATAATAAGGCAGCAAGCGTTGCCCGGCCGCACTTAGTTTGACGCCACGATGATGGCGTTCAAACAGGGACGTTCCCAGGTTTTCCTCCAGGGTCCGTATCCGTGCGGTAATGTTCGATTGAACGGTATTTAGTTCTTCGCCAGCTTTGCGCATACTGCCCAGTCTGGCGACAGTGGCAAAGATCTGTAAATCTGCAATATCCATGTCTGACAGGCCTGCTTTCAGAGGTTCAGCAGCGGTTCAGGCGAACACGAAACCAGACAAAGCATAAGCCGCAATCACGGGCAGGGCAATATCTTGCCTATTCTGCCGTCAGGCCTTCGCTGGCTGTTGCAATGGCGCGTGCAATGGCAATGGCCCCGGCTTCCGGCCCGTTTGGGTGATTCCAGACAGCACCGCTAACGGCAACAAAATCTGCCCCGGCCTTCACCAGCGGTGCCAGATTATCGGCATTGATGCCGCCAATGGCAACACAGGGAACGGTCGTAAATGTCGTCCAGATTTCGATAATTTCGGGTTCAACCCATGTGCCGGGCTCTTTGGTGGTGGTGGGAAAAAAGGCACCAAAGGCAACGTAATCGGCCCCTTTGTCGCCCACATCCATGGCCCGGTGGCGGGAATCGTAACACGAAACGCCCACAACATGTTCTTCGCCCATGATCTTGCGCGCATCGGCGTAGCTGCCGTCTTCGGCACCGATATGCACGCCGTCACAGCCGGTTTTATGGGCCAGATCGGGGCGGTCATTTAAAATCAGGGGAATGTCGCGTTTGCTGCAAACAGGCAAAATCTTTTTGACAGCGGCAATGATGCCTTCGTCATTGATGTCTTTCAGGCGCAACTGAACACAGGCAACCGCGCCGGTATCAAGCACACGGGCCAACAGATCCGGGAAGGTTGCCAGATCAATGCCGGGCGGTGTCAGCAGATAAAGACCGGTTTGTTCGTCGCTATTCACGGCTGATATTCCTGTTTGCAATTACTGCGCCTGTTTAGCGCGCCCGGGCGGACTTGGCAATCAAAGCTGTTCAAATCTGGCGCGCAGGCGTTTTTCCAGTTCATGTTCGGGCAGGAAATGGTCATCCATATCGTAAAATGCCAACGCATTTATGACGAGGGTTTCGGTGCTGTTCCGGGCAGGGGCGTCAAAAACCATATTAGTCCAGACCTGGCATCCGATCTGATGGGCAATGTCGCGCAAACTTGCCAGGGCAGGAGGGCTGACATCGCCCACAAAAACATGTTCGATCCCCGATTCCAGCGCCGATAAGGCTTGCCCGGTATGGTGCGCGCAATCAATGGCCCCGGTGAGGGGAGTATGGGGCCAGTCGCGGCGCACGTTTTTCAGCAAGGCGGCAAACCATTTTGCGCCATGGGTTTCGCCGCAATTTTCCGGGCCATGTAAAATAAAGGGTGTTTTGCCCATAATGCGACACGCAACTGTGGCGCCGGTAAAATTATGAATGCGGATGTGAAATAGCGATGCTGTCATAGCGGTCCGGTCTGTGGCAGAACGCGTCATTATTCAGGCTGGCGCGGTAAAATGCAGCCATAAAAATGGGGCGATCCGAAGATCGCCCCAGAAATTTGTGCAATCGATAACGATTACAGATATTTCGCCATTTCCACAGCGGTATCGGACATCCGGTTCGAAAAGCCCCATTCGTTATCGTACCACGACAGGATACGCACGAAGTTGCCACCAACCACCTGGGTCTGGGTCGCATCAAAGGTCGAGCTGTTCGGGTTGTGATTGAAATCAATCGACACCAGCGGTGCTTCATTGACGCCAAGCACACCTTTCAGGCGGCCATTTGCGGCTTCGGCGATGGCAGCATTGATTTCTTCGGCAGTCGTATCACGACCGGCAACGAAAGTCAGATCGACCATCGAAACGTTCGGGGTCGGAACGCGAATAGCGGTGCCGTCCAGCTTGCCTTTAAGTTCCGGCAGAACCAGACCAACAGCCTTGGCCGCCCCGGTCGAGGTCGGGATCATGGAAAGCGATGCCGCACGGGCGCGGTGCAGGTCCTTGTGCAGGCTGTCAACCGTGTTCTGGTCGCCGGTAAAGGCGTGAACGGTGGTCATGAAGCCTTTGGTGATGCCAACGGTTTTGTTCAAAACATCGGCCACCGGTGCCAGGCAGTTGGTGGTGCAAGATGCGTTTGAAACAATCACGTCATTGGCGGTCAGGGTGTCGCTGTTAACACCATAAACAACGGTTTTGATATCGCCCTTGGCCGGGGCGGAAATCAGAACGCGTTTTGCACCTGCGGTCAGGTGTTTGCCTGCACCGGCTTCGTCAAGGAAGATACCTGTGCATTCAAAGGCAATATCAACATTCAGTTCACCCCAGGGCAGGTTCGCCGGGTCACGTTCGGAACATACCTTGATCGCCTTGCCGTCGATGACCAGATCATTGCCTTCGGCTTTAACATCGTTGGCAAGCGTGCCGTGGACAGAATCATATTTCAGCAGGTGAGCATTGGTTTTAACATCGCCGAGATCGTTGATGGCAACGACTTCAAGGTCGGTGCGGCCGCTTTCGACAATCGCACGCAGAACCAGACGACCGATACGGCCAAAACCATTAATCGCAACACGAATAGCCATTCATACCTCCAAAAACACACTGATTGTGACCGGACGGTCAACCCCCACAGACGGGGACAATCAAAAAGGCCGGATCGGCATCTTACCGGTCCGGCCCGAAAATTAAACCAGTTCCTTGGCCGCTTTGACCATGGCATCAGCGGTAATGCCGAAATGTTCGTACAGTTCAGGTGCCGGTGCCGACGCCCCAAAGCCATGCAGGCCAATGATCTTGCCATTGTCGCCCACGTATTTTTCCCAACCGAAAACCGACAGGGCTTCGATGGCGATACGCGGGGCCGTGCCCAGAACGCTTTTGCGATATTCGGGTGACTGTGCATCGAACAGTTCCCAGCACGGCAGCGAAACAACAGCCGCCGAAATGCCGTCGGCTTTCAGTTTTGCCTGGGCATCAACCGCAATTTCTACTTCCGATCCGGTGGCAATCAGGGTGACCTGGGTGTCGCCTTCGGCTTCGGAAATGATATAACCACCGCGTGCAACCAGGTTGTCTTCGCGGTATTCGGTGCGCAGGGTCGGCAAATTCTGGCGGCTAAGGGCCAAAACCGTCGGGCCGCTTTCATTGGTAATCGCCAGGGCCCATGCTTCGGCGGTTTCAACCGCATCGGCCGGACGGATCATGGTGACATTGGGCATGGCACGCAGGGAGGCAACATGCTCGACGGGCTGATGGGTCGGGCCGTCTTCGCCAAGACCGATTGAATCGTGGGTCATGACATAAACAACGCGCTGGCCCATCAGGGCTGACAAACGAATGGCCGGGCGGCAATAATCGGTAAAGACCAGGAAGGTGCCGCCATAAGGCATGATGCCGCCATGCAGGGCCAGGCCATTCATGGCAGCTGCCATGCCGTGTTCACGAATGCCGTAATAAATGTAACGGCCTTCATATCCGCTTTGAACCGAGATCGGCTCCTGTACAGCGGTTTTGGTGTTGTTGGACCCGGTAAGGTCGGCCGAGCCGCCAATCATGGCCGGGATCGCTTTGGTCAGAACTTCCAGCACATTTTGCGATGACTTGCGGGTCGCAACCTTGGGCAGTTCTTCGGTGATCTGTTTTTTATACGCGTTAAACGCTTCGATCCAGTTTTCCGGCAGCTTGCCTTCAATCCGCTGTTCAAAATCAGCGCGGATATCGGCGTTCTGGGCGTCAAAACGTGCGCCCCAGGCGGCAAATTCGTCGCCACCACGGGCACCGGCGGCGCGCCATGCGTCAAGCACATCGCTCGGAACATCAAACGGCGCATAGGACCAGCCCAGCTTTTCGCGGGCAGCGGCCAGTTCGGTGGCACCCAGCGGCGATCCGTGGGTGGCCGAGGTGCCGCCTTTGGTCGGCGCGCCAAAACCGATAACGGTTTTACACGCAATCAGCGACGGGGTGCCGGTGGCTTTTGCCTTGGCAATGGCAGCTTCGATGGCAGTGGCGTCGTGGCCGTCAATCTGCTGAACATCCCAGCCTGCCGCTTCGAAACGTTTTTTATGATCTTCCGAGGTCGAAAGCGAGGTCGGGCCATCGATCGAAATGCCGTTATCGTCAAACAGCACGATCAGTTTGGAAAGCTGCAAATGGCCCGCCAGCGAAATGGCTTCTTGCGAAATGCCTTCCATCAGGCAGCCATCACCTGCAACCACATAGGTGAAGTGATCAACCATATCGTCATTGAACGCGGCATTCATGATGCGTTCGCCCAATGCGAAACCAACCGAGGTGGCAATACCCTGGCCCAGCGGCCCGGTGGTGGTTTCGATGCCGGCGCCATGACCAAATTCAGGGTGGCCGGCGGTGCGTGCGCCAAGCTGACGGAAGTTTTTGATCTGATCGAGGTCGAAATCTTCGTACCCGGTAAGATAGAGCAGCGAATAAAGCAGCATCGATCCGTGACCGGCTGACAGGATAAACCGGTCGCGGTCGGGCCATTGCGGGTGCTTCGGATCGAATTTCAGAAACTTGGTAAAGAGAACAGTCGCGACATCGGCCATGCCCATTGGCATGCCCGGATGGCCGGAATTGGCTTTTTCCACGGCGTCGGCGGAAAGAAAGCGAATGGCATTTGCCATGCGGCTATGTTCTGCTGGTTTCGTCATTGAATGCGCTTCCTGGGGTTCGCTATCGGGCGTTGATTAATAGGTACTGAACCTAAGGCGAAATAAATCAGATAAGACGGGCGGAACATGCCCCCGCTATCTGCGCACGTCAACCTGTTCTGTCGAAAAATGGACCCGATTGCTTAGATTGCGGTTAATCCTTACATGTTATAACTGCGTTAAGAATGGTTTTGGACGGGCAGGATCGCGGAACAGTTGACGCCCTGCTTTGTCACGACCTATCTTGTTACGTGAGTATGAAGGATCAGGAAGGACGATATGTCACGTCTGCAAAATGCCGGTGAACGTCTTGAAATTGCCCTTGCCACCCTTGAACAGGCGGTGGAGTCGCGGCTGGCACGCGCGGCGGCAGAAGCTCGCTCGGGGCAGAGCGAGAGTGCTGCGGCCCGGGCACGGTCCGAGGAGATGCGTGTTCAGATTGATGCCTTAAAGCATGATTATGACGTGTTGGTACAGGCAACTGAAACGGTTTCGCAGCGCCTGGACGGGGCTGTGGGGCAGTTGCGATTGGTGCTGAACGACGAAACTGAACAAAAGCAGGCTTAAAATCATGGCACAGGTCTCAGTCCGTATTAATGGTCGCAGTTATGATGTTGCCTGCGAGGACGGGCAGGAAACCCGCCTTTCAGAGCTGGCGGAATATGTTGACGAACGCGTTGGTGAAATTGCCGGGATGGTTGGCCAGATCGGCGAACAGCGTCTTTTGGTGATGACCAGCCTGCTGATTGCCGATGAACTGGGCTATGCAAATGAAAAGCTGTCCACGCCTGCAAACACAGCTTTGCCCGAAGGGGCGGTTACGCCAGGTGACGCCGATCGCATGGCCCAAAGCATGGAAAATCTTGCATCACGTATAGAGGCTATTGCACAAAAGCTTTCAGCTGACTAAGTATGCATCGGATGCTGCTGGCGATGCGTTCTTCGGAACGATCAAAAGTGGCTCCAAAAAGGGGGCTGCCCTGCTCGTCAGATTCGCTAATTCCCGGGGCCGATGCTCATTTCTCAGGGAGCTGTCCCTGGCGGGACCGTGGTCTCGTTATATGGCGCCCACCTGCACACGCAGGTCACGAGGAATTACCACATGGTCAACGGCAGTGGTGGCTCCCGCTTTCCTTCGGGAAAGCGGGATTTTCCTGTTAAGACAGTTTAATCGAAATTTGTTATCGGGGGATGACCTGCCCGGTGGGTGGGGTTGCCGCGTTTGGTCATGCGGTATGATAGACGGAAATAGAAATGCGGCTTTTACATTTGGGCGACGTTTTGGGGCAATCCGGGCGCAAAGCTGCGTTAGAAGCATTGCCGATGTTGCGCGACCGCCTGCAGGTTGATGCTGCGGTGGTGAATGTTGAAAATTCCGCGCACGGATTTGGTGTTACTGCAAAAATTTGCCGCGAATTTTATGATGCCGGGGCTGATGTTCTGACGACCGGCAACCATGTCTGGGATCAGCGCGAAATCATCACCTATATCGACGAAGACAAAACCCTGTTGCGGCCATGGAATTTCCCCGATGGGACGCCAGGGCACGGTGATTGCGTTTTTACCGCCCGTTCGGGCAAGAAGGTTGCCGTGATCAACATGATGGGGCGCCTGTTCATGGACCCGCTTTCATGCCCGTTTCAAGGGGCCAACAAACTGTTTGGCAAATACCGGCTGGGCAAGAATGTGGATGCCGTTCTGATCGATTTTCACGCTGAAACGACATCGGAAAAAATGGCATTCGGGCACCATTGTGATGGTCGCGCGTCGCTGGTTTTGGGCACACACACCCATGTTCCAACTGCGGACGCGCAAATTTTGCCCGGCGGAACCGCCTATCAGACCGATGTTGGCATGTGCGGTGACTTTAATTCCGTGATCGGCATGAAGCACGAAAGCTCGGTGGCAAAGTTTCTGACCAAAATGCCGTCCGGAAAGCTGGAGCCTGCTGAAGGCCCGGCAACGGTGTGCGGTGTCTATGTTGAAACCGACGATAAGACCGGTTTGGCAAAACGAATTGAACCGGTGCGTATTGGCGGGCGCTTGCGGGGCAGCTGGCCCAACGCCTGATCGTGCTGTTCGCAAGTTTGCTGTTTGCATATGCAAATTGCCGGGAAAAAGAATACGGGCCGATGCGGGTTTGCATCGGCCCGTTTTTTATGCCGTTTCCAACCTTGCAGACATCGCGGGGTCGGGGGGGATGATTGATAGCTGCAAGGTTTTATCCGGTCTGAACGAAACCTAACGCAAATCATTACCGGGGCGATAGCCCGGTCCTCTATAAAAATTGCACAATCCTGCAAATGCGTAAATATGGTCTGTTGTTTCCGGCAATCGATGGTTATGTGCTTTTTTACAAGGCCAGCCATTGGTTGGCATGTGGGTGATCGGCTTGGGAAAGGCAAAAATGATGACGACTGGCTTGGACAAATTTGCATGTTTGATTGAACAATATTGCGCCAGCACCGGGCGTTACGATACCGCCATTCCCGGCGTTGCCTTGTTGCGGGCGGACGCACCGATGGCACCGGTGAATGTGGTGTATCAGCCATCCATCTGTATTTTGGCGAGTGGTGAAAAAACCGCCCTGATGGGCGATAGTGTTTATATTTACAGGCCCGGGCAATATTTGACGGTGTCGCTTGATGTGCCGGTTTTGGGGGAAGTAACGGTTGCCAGCCCCGATGCGCCTTATTTGTGTTTCCGCCTTGCGTTGAACGTCAAAGTCATGGGCGAGATTATGATGGAAGCCCGCGAAAACGACATCATACCCAAGGGCCGTCAGCCCGGATCGGCCTTGCAGGTTAGCGATGCGGGCGATGCGTTGATTAACGCGGCCACCCGGCTGTTAGACCTTCTTGCGACCCCGCGCGATATTCCCATTCTGGCTCCGTTGATAGAACGCGAAATTCTGTATCGCTTGTTAAATGGCCCGCAAAGTGCGCGTTTGCAGCAATTGGCCATGGCTGATAGCAAGCTAAACCAGGTGTCGCGGGCAATAGAATGGATCAAAAACCATTTTCGCGAACCTTTTAGCGTCGATGTGCTGGCGCGCGAAGCCAATATGAGTCCTTCGGCGTTACATCAGCATTTCAAGGCCATCACATCGATGAGCCCGCTGCAATACCAAAAGCAATTGCGCCTGCAAGAAGCAAGATCCTTGATTATGGTTCGGGCGATGGATGCCGCCAGTGCGGGATACCAGGTGGGATATGACAGCCCATCGCAGTTTTCACGCGAATATCGCCGCATGTTTGGCGCACCGCCCCGGCGCGATGTCGAACAGTTGCGACTCTCGGCATCTGACGGGATGGTCGAGGTTGCCTGACGTCGCGTCGCCCAACCACTGATCTGAAAATCAATGGTTTCGTGTGCGCATGTCTTCGTATCGTCCGTTTGGACGGGGATAAAAGCGGTCGTTTGCGGGGTAATTTACCAGCATCGCGGCGCGAAACAATCCATACGTATAGGTGTGCGGTCCATAATTACACTTGCGCAAAATTTAGCCTTGACTAACTTTTAAAGTCCGCACAACAATTGGGGATAAATTTCCTGATGATTTTGGTTGTGCGTTTTGTCGTTCCTGCATCGACACAAGACGGCAGCCGGGTTTTTTCAGGCCTGGAATTATTTAAAATATAAGCGGGGCAAAGTTTCCCGCTGGCGGAGAAGGGCAGATGGCCGATATTGGTAATATAAAACGCAAGCAGGGTGACTGGCGCCAAGAGGCCGAACAACCTTCGCTGGTCGAAGTGTTTCGGTCGATTGCGGTGACCCCCGATGCCGGTTTTTTCCGCAAGTTTCTGATATTTGCCGGGCCGGGATATCTGGTGGCGGTGGGCTATATGGACCCGGGAAACTGGGCCACTTCGCTTGCTGGCGGGTCACAGTTTGGCTATGCTCTTTTATGTGTTGCGCTGCTGTCCAATATCATGGCTGTGGTGTTGCAGTCATTGTGTGCCAGGCTGGCAATTGCCACCGGGCGCGATCTGGCGCAGGCCTGCCGCGACGCTTTTCCGATCTGGATGTCATGGCCGTTATGGGTGCTGGCCGAACTGGCAATTTGCGCCACGGACCTTGCCGAAGTGATCGGGACGGCAATTGCCCTGAATTTGTTGTTTGGTATTCCGCTGGAACTGGGCGTGCTGATTACGGCAGCCGATGTTTTGTTGATTTTATGGTTGCAAAATCGCGGTTTTCGCTGGGTTGAAGGGTTTATTATTGCCCTGCTCGGGGTGATTTCGATTTGTTTTGCCATTCAAATATTCATGGCCGATCCGGACTGGTATGGCGTTATTGTCGGTTTTGCCCCTACCACCGATGTTTTGACCAACCAGAATATGCTGTATCTGGCATTGGGGATTATCGGTGCCACGGTGATGCCGCATAATCTGTATTTGCATTCGGGCATTGTGCAGACCCGCGATTATCAACGCACGATCAAGGGTAAGCGCGAAGCACTGCGCTTTGCCACGCTCGATTCAACGGTGGCGCTGACCTTTGCGCTCGTGATCAATGCCTCAATCCTGATTTTGGCCGCGGCAACCTTTCACGCGGTCGGGCAAACAAACGTTGACGACATTGGCAAGGCCCATGAATTGTTATCGCCCTTGTTGGGGACGTCAATGGCGCCCATTCTGTTTGGCATTGCCTTGCTGTGTTGCGGGTTAAGTTCGACCGTCACGGCGACAATGGCCGGGCAGATTGTGATGGAAGGGTTTATTAAAATGACCCTGCCAGCATGGTTGCGGCGATTGGTAACCCGGCTGGTGGCGATTATTCCCGCCATTGCGGTAACAATGATTTATGGCCCGTCGGAAATGGGGAAACTGCTTATTTTATCCCAGGTGGTGTTGAGTTTTCAGTTGCCGTTTGCGGTGGTGCCACTGGTGATGTTTACAGCATCGCGTCAGAAAATGAAGGAACTGCGCGCACCGCTTTGGTTAACGGTTGTTTCTTCGATCATCGCGCTGATCATTATCGCGTTGAATGTCAAACTTCTTTACGACATTTCGTTTGGTGTAGTGCAGGGCTAAATCCTTTCGGATGAAAGAGCGTATCTGCTTAAAATGGTTTTGGGGCCGGTGATAGCTTCACATCAATGTGAGGGATATTTCCGGCCCTTTTGCATGACGGGGCTTGAAAGCGGGGCAGGGCCGCGATACCAGTTTTCGCCTGTACCGCGATTTTCTCTGGATTATTAATAATTCGCAATTACGTCGCAGGTATGGATGTTTATAGTGCGCATTGGGTGTTTCGTGCCGTATCGTGCCCCGATAGTGTCCTTAAGAATTACAGCCACAGTGCGTGCGCTTTTTTGTTATCACAGCAAAAGACATTGCCATGAATGATCAGCCCGAAAACCAGACCCGAAAGGGAAAACGTCGCACCCTGATTGCCATGGGATGTGCTTTTGCCGTTATGGTGACATTGGTGGTCTATTCGCCAACTTTGTATCGCATGTTTTGCGCGGTCACTGGCGTTGGCGGGGCTGTTCGCCAAATATCGGTGCCAAACAAAACGGCCAGTGGCACGGGTGGCGCGGAAGGTACAAATGCGCAGGCAAGTGCCCTCGCAAGCGCAGAGAGCGACATGGTCGAAGTGTATTTCGATGCCAATGTTGCCAAGGGACTACCGTGGGAATTTTACCCCGAAGAACGCATGGTAAAGGCCAAACTGGGCGAACCGGCGAAGGTCTATTATTATGCCAAAAACAATTCAAACGAGACGATCGTCGCGCGTGCGGTTTTTAACGTCACGCCCTATAAATCAGCCCAGTATTTTTTTAAAATCGAGTGTTTCTGTTTTACCAACGAAAAACTGGCACCGGGTGAAAGCGCGCGGATGCCGCTTGTTTTATATATCGACGATCAGATCCGCAAAGACCCCAATACAGCCGAAGTTAAGGACATTACCCTGTCTTACACCTTTTACCGTCAGTCGGATTTGACCGATCAGGAAATTGCCGAGGCGCGCGAGTTAAAAGCCGGGTCGGATCAGAAAGAAGCCGAATTGTCGCATTCGGAAAATGTCGATCTGGAAAATGATGTCCGCCGACACTAAAGGAAACGCGCTTTAGGCACTGTTGCAAACTGGGGAACGCATGAACAGGAAAAATACGTTAGTTCGGCTATTGCGACGCAACGGGCGGGGTAAATCTGCTGTTATGGCCGCATTGGCGGCGGTGATGGCTGTTGGCTCCAGTGTGGTTGTGGTGGCAATGTTGCCTGCGACAGCACAGGCCCACAGCTACACGCTTGGCAAAATCATGATAGGTCATTTTTGGGCCCCCCCTACCGATCAGGATGCCAAGGGGGCCGCCATATATGGTCCGCTGTTAAATGGTGGTTCAGAGCCGGTGATACTTCTGGGGGCAACGACCCCGATTGCCGATAAAGTCCGGTTCCGTATCGAAAAGGACGGGGTTGAAAGCTGGGTCGATCACATTACGCTGACCCCGAACAAACCGATGGGGCTTGCCGCCTGGCGCCAGCATATCTGGCTGAGCGGCCTGAAAGAACCATTGGTCGCCGGGGGATCGTTCGATCTGAACCTGGATTTTGGCAAAGCAGGCCACAAGATGATCCAGATTGTGATTGAGCCTGAAGGAGGGCATTAAAGCAGTTTTGGGGAAATATAAAAACGGCCTGTCGCATATCTGCGACGGGCCGTTTTTATTTAAAGCTTCGTCAGACCTGATCAGGAAGCCGCGCGATCATGGGCTTTGTGACGCAAGTCTTCCAGAATGGAATTGATGCGGTTGTTAAGGGTCTGAATCTTCTTGGCCGCATCCTGCGAGGTCTGCAGGACTTCGCTTGACAATTCGCCGGTTTTGCCGGTTTCTGTGGCAACATCCGTGATCGCGGTCGAAACCATCCGGGTGCGGTCGGCTGCATTACGAACATTGCGGGTGATTTCGTTGGTTGCGGCACCCTGTTCTTCAACCGCTGCCGAAATGGTGGTGGCAATTTCATTGATATTTTCAATGATGCTGCCGATCATTTCGATGGCCGAAACCGATTCACCCGTGGATTTCTGAATGCCGGAAATCTGACCGGCAATTTCATCGGTGGCTTTTTCGGTCTGGTTTGCAAGATTTTTAACCTCGGCGGCAACCACGGCAAAGCCCTTGCCAGCATCCCCCGCACGGGCGGCTTCGATGGTGGCATTCAGGGCCAGCAGGTTGGTTTGC
>TARA_R110002033_G_scaffold45441_2_pt1 | contig 28683 bp, 27 predicted proteins | sample TARA_R110002033 | Tara Oceans TARA_R110002033 (sample SAMEA4397051) | marine metagenome | biome: Polar Biome; feature: [SRF] surface water layer (ENVO:00010504); material: water (ENVO:00002006), including particulate matter (ENVO:01000060) such as... | depth 5 m
TGATTTTTTGATTTCATATAATTCATTTGATAAATATGCAGTTATAATATCTGCTTTGCCATTTATAAAATCTTCTGAAGAGAAGCTATGGGGTTTAATATTCTTAAAGTCACTTTTTTTAATTGAAAACTTTTTAAGTAGTTCTGATAAAATAGATTTCTCTAACTCATTTTTACTTGCCATTATGGTTTTATTTTTAAAATCATATGGAGTAATAATATCTTGCTTTGCCACAAATACTAAGGCAGATTTTTTCATATAATTTGCTAAAAGCATTAAAGGTTTTTTATCATTATAATATTCAAATAATGATAAATCAAAAATAGCAAAATCAGCTTTTTTGTTTATTACATCGTCAATTACATTTGTATTTTTTGTAAACTCTTTTATATCTACATCAAGCCCAATATCTTTGTAATATCCTTTCTCATATGCTGTTATAAAACCTGCAAATTCAAATTGATACTTCCAATTTAATTGAAGAGATACTTTTTCTAATTCTTTTGAAAAAAGAGTAGAAGACAAGAATAATAATATTAGTAGTAATTTATTTATTTTCATTAACCGCCATTCTAGTAAATTTAAACTTAAAGATATTTGTTTTTATACCTATTTTCCATACTTTCATTACCTAAAATCCCACCTTGGTGTATATACAAAATTTTACTGTCTTGAAAAGCTTTTGATGATATTAAAGTAAGCCAACCCAAACTATCATAAAGTAAATCAAACTCAATATTTGTTTGTCTTAGAAGATTTAAATGTATTTCATAAAACTCTTTATAAAGCTTTCCAAAATGATATTTCTTTTTGGTTTTTATTATTGTAGGGTGTTTTGATTCATCAGAGTTAAGCTGCAAAAACTGTTTTTTAAGATAGCTTTCATCTCCTACACAAGGACAAGTTAATACCTCTACTTCTAAATGTTTTTGTAAAAAAAGTGCAGTTGTTCCTGTACCACTTGGCAAAAACACTTTTAAATTTTCTTTTTCGTTTTCTTTTATCCAAGTGTTTATTTCATGGGCTAAAATCTTTATACCATATTCAGCCTCTTTTACTCTTCCACCCTCTTCTATATATACAAAATCTTTTTCATCTTTTAAAATCTCTTGTTCTACATACTCTTGACTAGTCAAATCATCTTTTTGTATTTCTATTATATTTGCACCATTTTTTAATGCCTCTTTATAATTACCTTGGGGCTTCTCTTTTAAAAAAGAAGCTATGTGTGAAACATAAAAATCTAGTTTTACATTTTTTATTTTTGCTAAAACAGACAAGGAGTATAAAGAGTTTGCCTGAGGCGAACCAAAAGATATGATTTTTTTGATATTTTTAAAATCTTGATTTAAAAAATAGTAAAATTTTCTTGCTTTATTGCCTGAGAACTCTTTACTTAATAAGTCATCTCTTTTGAGAAAAACTTGATGATTTTCAAAATTTATTGAGTCAATTCTTGAGTTTATATATTCCATTAAACTTATTATACTAAAATAACTAAAAAATTTGGAGTAACTAATGGATTTAATGCAATATGTTGATAAGGGTGGAATTATTGTTTATATTCTTATCTTTTTAAACATCATAGGATTTACTATTATTATTTGGAAATTCTTAACACTTCCAAGAAAAAATGCCATGGTAAAAAAAGTAAGAGATAAAGTAAATACTCAAAATCCACTTACAATATATGCTCAAATAGAATATGAAGTAAAAAAATTAGAAACTGGATTAACATATATAAAAAATATAGCTTCAATTGCTCCACTTCTAGGACTTTTAGGTACAGTTTATGGAGTATTTAAATCTTTTGAAGCAATTACAAAAAATGGACTTGGAGATCCAAGTATTTTTTCTAATGGTATCTCAATAGCCTTAATTACTACAATTGCTGGACTTATTGTTGCTATTCCACACCATATTGCTTATAATCACTTTATTTCACAAATTGATGCCATAGAACTAAAAGCAAAAAAAGAGATTGTTAAATCATGAAAAGAAGAGAATCCTTAGGTATGGATTTAACACCTATCATTGATGTGGTGTTTATTTTACTTATATTCTTCATAGTAACTTCTGTATTTAAAAAAGAAGAATTAGCTTTAGTTTTAGATTTACCAAAATCAAATGCAAAAGAAACAGAAGTATCAAAAGATGAGATATTTATTGAACTTTCACCTACAAAACTAGCAATAAAAGGAATAGAAGTCTCTTTTGAATCATTAGAAGACAATCTAAAACAAATAAAAGACAAAACCAAACCACTAATAGTCAGAATTGATGAAAAAGTTCAATATAAAAGAGTAGTAAAAGTTTTAGACCTATTACAAAAATATGATTTAAATAATTTAGCCTTGATAACAGAAAAACAGACCTCAGATTAGTAGAATAAATAATTATTTTTTTTGTTCTTTATAAAATAATTATTTTATTTTTGCTATTATTAATAAAAAAACTTCCAAAATATCGAAGTAAGGCAATCTATGGTAAAAAAATATTCAGATGAAATAATTCTTATTTTATTAATTATAACAATTTCTCCTATCTTAATTGAATTTAATTTATTTGAAAAAATATACAACTTCACTCGTGATTATGAAAAATATAAATTAGATGAGTTTTTTTTAATCTTTATTTCCATTTTGATTGCCTTGTCACTTTATGCACTCAAAAAAGTTAAAGATTTAAAAAAAGTTAAAAAAGAACTTATTTCAATAAATGGAATTGATACTCTTACTAAATTAGAAAATAGAAATGCATTTTTAAATATTAATGAAAGTGAATATAAATATGTAGTTCTTTTAAATGTTATTGATTTTGGTGTTTTTAATAAGTATCTTGGATTTAAAAAAGCTGATAAACTTCTAGTAATGATTGCAAACGAATTAAACTCTATAATAAAAGAGAATTTAGAAGTAAAACTTTATAGAATCTATGGAGATGAATTTGCATTTTATTCTAATGAAAGCAACATTGAACATTCTATAAAAAGAATAAAACTTCTATTTGAAAAAAAATCTTTTAATCTTGATAAAAACGAATTCACTATACACTTAAATTTTGCCTATTCAGAAAGAGCACCTAAATATCTTACTGCTCTTTCTGCACTAAGATATGCTAGAAATAGTATCCATAAAAGTATTTATCACTATAATGAAGATATTGATATAAAATCAGACTCATTAGAGATGTTAACTACACTAGAAAATGGATTTAAAGATAAAAGAGTAATTCCTGTTTACCAAGCAATTCATGATAATAAAAATAAACTAACATATAAATATGAAGCTTTAGTTAGAATAAAAGAAAAAGACATCTTATTAAGTCCTTACTTATTTATTGATGTGGCAAAAAAGTTTAAACTTTACCACAAAATTACCAGAAATATTTTTGAACACACATTTAATGACTTTAAGGATTTAACAGATGAGTTTTCGATTAACTTATCTTATATTGATGTTATAAATCAGCATACCAATGAATTTATATTTAAAATGCTTGACTCTCATCCAAATATTGCAAATCGTTTGACAATAGAATTTTTAGAAACAGAAAATATAATGGATTATGAGTTTTTAATTCAATTTACAAATCAACTAAGGCAATATGGTACTAAAGTTGCCTTAGATGACTTTGGTTCAGGATACTCTAATTGGAACAATATTCTAAAACTAAAACCTGACTATCTAAAAATAGATGGTAGTCTTATTCAAAACCTTGTAAATAATCAAAATAATATCAATATCATAAAACTAATTGTTGAATTTTCTAAAATTAATGGTATCAAAACTGTTGCAGAATTTGTTGATAATGAAAAACTTGCACAATTAATTATTGATTTGGGTATTGATTATTCTCAAGGCTACCTTTATGCTCAACCAAAAGAAAAACACTTAATATGGAAAAATTAATGCACTAAACTTTCTATTTTTTTATTTATATTCACAATTAATATATATGTTAATCATATTCTTGATAGAATTAAATAATTTTAAATTATTCTGGGAGGTTTAAACTTGAAAAATAGACTTAGTTTAGTAAAAATAATTTCACTTATATTTTTATATGCTTTTTTTGCAACTGGCTGTACCGAAAGTACAACTAATAAAAAGAAGCCAAAAGAATATACACACTTTTATCCTTCTGAAAGAATTAAGACAGATATAGATAGAAATGAGACTGTATATGTTCCTGTATATTCTCATGTTTATACATCTGATGAAAAATATGAGTTAATGGGAATTACACTTAGTATTAGAAATACTGACTTTAACCAAAATATGTGGATAAATAAAATATCTTATTATAGTACAAAAGGGGAACTTCTAGAAGCATATGTTTCAAAACCTCATATATTAAAACCTATGGCTTCAATTGATTTTGTTGTTGATTTAAATGACATAAGAGGTGGATCAGGAGCAAACTTTATTGTGGAATGGGAAGGTTCAAAAACTCTTTCAAATCCAATAGTTCAAGCTGTTATGGTTAATAACTCTGGAAATAAAGCATTTTCTTTTATTACTAATGGGGAAAATTTAAAATAAATTGTAAAAGTACTTAAATTTGATATAAATTAAGAAGATAATAGCTTCTTAATTTTATATCAATTTTATTTTTTTAAAGGATAATATTCTTTTTAAATATCCTATTCTTTTACTTCTTTAAAAAAAGAATTTTTATTCCATCCTCCACCTAAACTTTTATAAATAGTTAATCCTGAACTTAATAGTGCTTGTTTCGTTGTTATAGTATCAATCTGAGCTATAAGAAAATCATATTCCGCATCTTTAAGATTTATATAATCAGAATAACCATTCTCATACTGTTTTTGTGAAATTTTATAAATCTCCTCTAAGTTTTTTTCATAACTAATTTGTTGCACTAATCGTTCTGATAATGAATGTCTTATATTTAAAGCATCATAAACCTCTTGAAATGCTAATTGAATTGTTTGTCTATAAGCTAATATTGCTAATTCTTTATTTGTTTTAGCTGTTCGTACATTAGCATTAACTTTCCCCCAATTTAAAAATGGCATAGAAATATTTCCACCATAACTATTAGTTCCAGATTTGGATCCTACTAAACTAGTTAATTGAAGGCTTTCATATCCTAAAATTCCAGATAATGAGATTGAAGGAAAATATTCAGCTTTTGCAACACCAACTTGAAAATTAGTTGCTATCAATTTTTGTTCGGCTTCTTGAATATCTGGTCGTTTATTTAAAATATCAGATGATAAATAAGAAGGTACAACAATATCATTAGGCAATTTTTTTGCAAAATTTTCATTTTTAAAATTTATAATTTCTTTTGGAGATTTACCAATCAATGTTGCAAGAGCACTCTCTTGCAAATTAATTGATTGTTTAATCTCATTTTTTAATAATTTAACTCGATTAAGCTCTGCTTTTTTCTGAAATAAAATATTTTGAATAATTATACCAGAAGAGTATTGTCTATTAGAAATTTTTAAACTCTCCTCTTTTGCATTTACTGCCTTTTGTATTACATCAAGTTTTTCATACAAACTGATTAAAATAAAATAACTATCTGCTACATTTGAAGCTAGTGCTAATTTTACTGTATCTTTTTGAGCATAAGAGGAAATCAATAAGGCTTTTGAAGCTTTTTGGGCTTCTCTAACTTTTCCCCATAAATCAACTTCATAATTTAAAACACCACTTAATGAAAAGTTATTATAAGTATTGTGTTTACTATTTTGAAATGTATTTGCACTAGTTCTTGTTTTTTCCCCATCAGCTCCAAGATTAAGACTTGGATATCTATCTGAAGTACTACTTGTTAAAATTGCTCTTGCTAAAGAGATATTTAACATTGTCTCTTGTAGATTATAGTTATTTTTAAAAGCTTCATCTATTAATAACGAAAGCCTTTTATCCTTATACTTTTCCCACCAAGTATTATCAATTAAAGTTTTATTTTCATTTGAATTTAAACTAGATTCTTGTGGAAAATCCATTTTTGGAACTTCAAGTTTAGGAGATAAAGAACACCCTGCAAGAAGCACTGACACTAAAGAGAAAAGTATAAGATTATTCTTCATCATGTTTTTTTCCTTTTTTTGTAAATTTTGTATTTAATCGAGCTAACCAATTATAGAAAAGTGGAATAAAAAATATTGCAATGCAAGTTGCTGCAATCATTCCTCCAAGAACACCTGTACCAATAGCATGTCTACTTCCCGCTCCTGCACCTGAACTAATTACCAAAGGAACAACTCCAATAGTAAAAGCAAGGGAAGTCATAACAATAGGTCTAAATCTTAAACGTGCTGCCTCTAAGGTTGCATCAAAAACTGATTTACCACTTTTTTGAGCTTGCATTGCAAATTCAATAATTAATATGGCATTTTTAGCTGATAATCCAATCAATACTAATAGTCCAATTTGAAAATAAATATCATTACTTAACCCTCTCATATAAACAGCCAAGATTGCACCAAAAACTGCGAATGGCACAGAAGTTACAACTGCAAGTGGCATTAACCATCTTTCATATTGAGCTGCAAGAATCAGGAAAATAAATACAATACCAAAAATAAAGGCTTGTGTTCCACTTCCATTCATCGCCTTTTCTTGAAATGATGTTCCAGCCCAAGCAGGAACATAACCCTGTGGTGCTGTTTGTTTAACAACTTCCTCTATAGCTTTTAAAGCATCTCCTGATGTATATCCAGGCGCAGGTTCTCCTACAATTTTTGCTGCGGTGAATACATTAAATCTATCAACAACATCAGGTCCAATGCTACGTTTATATTTAACTAAAGAGCTAATAGGAATCAATTTCCCAGAATTTGATCTAACAAATACATCTTTCATATCTTCAGGTTTTTCTCTAAAATCTGTATCTGATTGAACATTTACTTGATATGTTCTACCAAATAAATTAAAATCATTTACATAATATGTACCAAAAGTTGATTGAAGTGTTTTAAATACATCATTAATAGAAATTCCTAATGATTTTGCTTTTTCACGATCAAGTGTCATTTCATATTGTGGAACAGCTGTGTTTAGTGTACTTCTTACCATAGTTAATTCTGGTCGTTTTCTTGCAGCATCGATTACTTTTTGAACAACACTATTTAAGTCATTTAACGAACCACCTGTTCTATCTTGTAAATACATTTCAAATCCACCTGTAAGACTTAGTCCAAAAATTGGAGGTGGATTTACGGTAAAGATACTCGCAGCTGCAATTTGTGAAAAAGCACCATTGTATACTTTACTTAACTCTATGGAGTGTTGAGCAGAATCTTTTCTTTCATCCCAATCTTTTAATATAAGAAAGTCTGTTGCTGAACTCGTTTTTCTTGCTCCACTAATAAAATCATATCCTGAAATAACAACTGAATCAATCAAGTTTTTATTTTTTAAAGCTATATTGTCAACTTCACTCATAACATCACGCGTACGACTTAAAGTAGAAGCTGGTGGTAAATTAACAAAAGAAATTAAATAACCTTTATCTTCCATTGGAACAAGACTTGATGGCACTTTTTGGAAAAGTTGATATGTAATTCCCATTAAGGCAGCAAATATAATAATACTTATAACTCCATGACGAATTACATTACTCACACCTTTTGTAAACATATTAGTAAGACGATCAAAAAATTCATTGAACTTTCTCATAAACCAAAATGGTTTGGGTTCATGTTTTCTTAAAAAAATTGCACATAAAGCAGGAGTTAATGTTAAGGCTACCATACCTGAAATTACAACTGAAATTACAATTGTAACTGCAAATTGTTGATACATTGACCCTGTAAATCCACCCATAAATGTAACTGGAATAAATACAGCACAAAGAACAAGTACAATGGCAATAACCGGTCCAGTTACCTCTTTCATTGCTTGTATAGTGGCATCTTTAACTGAAATGTCGCGTCTCGTATGCAAAATTCGTTCAACATTTTCAATAACAATAATAGCATCATCCACAACAATACCAATAGCCAGAACCAGTCCAAAAAGTGTTAAAAGATTGATTGAATACCCAAGTACATACATTCCTGCAAATGTACCAATAATAGAAATAGGAATAGCAATAACAGGAATAATAGTTGCTCTAATATTTTGTAAAAAAAGATATACAATTAATACAACTAATAATAATGCCTCTAAAAGCGTTTTAACTACTTCTTGGACAGATATTTTGATAAATTTTGTAGTATCATAAGGCACTTTGTATTCTAAACCTTTAGGAAAAGTTTTTGATAATTTTTTCATAACTGCATCAACTCTTTGTGCAGTACCTAAAGCATTTGCTCCTGATTGTAAAAATATTCCAATAGGTACCATTGGTTTACCATTAAGTGTTGCTGTAACGTCATAAGATTTAGCACCTAGTTCTACTCTTGCTACATCTTTAATTCGAAGAGTTGAACCATCTTTATTTGATTTTAAAATAATATTTTCAAACTCTTTTACCTTGTCAAATCTACCTTGAGTAGTAACAGTGTAAGTAAATGCTTGAGTTGATTTAGAAGGTGTTTGATTAAATCTTCCTGTTGCAAATTGTGAATTTTGTTCTGATATAGCTGAAATCACATCATTTGGTGTAAGATTATATTTAGATAATTGATCAGGTTTCATCCAAATACGCATTGAATAATCATAATTACCAAATAGCGCTGCATCACCAACACCTTCAACTCTTTTTAATTCATCAAGAATATTAACTAAAGCATAATTAGCCATATAAATTTGATCAAAAGAATTATTTGGAGATTGCAAAGCAATAAATTCTATAATAGATTCAGACTTTTTACGAACAGTTACCCCTTGAGTTTGTACTTCACTTGGTAAATTAGCCAAAGCAGCTTGTACTCTATTATTTACATTAACAGCAGCTTGATCTGGATCTGTACCAATTTTAAAATAAACATTAATTTGTAATGTACCAGCTGATGAAGCAGTAGAAGACATATAAATCATATCTTCAACACCATTAATTTGTTGTTCTATTGGAGCAGCTACTGTTTTAGAAATAGTTTCTGCACTTGCTCCATTATAAGTAGCTTGAACTGTAACTTGTGGAGGTATTACTTGGGGATATTCTTCAATTGGTAAACCTCTTATACCCATTAAACCTGCAATAATAATCACCAAAGATAAAACCGTAGCAAAGATTGGACGATTAATAAAAAATTTAGAGAACATTTTTATTCCTTAATTGTCGATGCACTTACTAGTACACCTGGACGTAACTTTGTAAGATTATTAGTAATTACTAAATCTTGATTTTCTAAACCACTATCAATAATATATTTATCTTTATATGTACTACCAACTTTGACATCAACTTTGACAACTTTCCCATCTTTTGCAACTAATACATAAGAGCCTAAAGCATCTTGAAGTAGTGCTTTTTGTGGAATAGCGATAGCACCTTTATAAATCAAACCTTTTATATCTACTCTTACAAATAATCCTGGAATTAAAGTATTACTTTTATTAGAAAATGTTGCTCTTGCTTTTATTGTAGATGTTTCATTGTCAACAAAACTATCAAGAAAATCTAAACTACCAATATCTTTATATTCGCTATTATCTGGCATTATTATGTGAACAGCCAATTTCGCTTGAGCAATATCATTCCAAGTACCATTATTTAAGCCATATCTTTTTTTAAGTAAATCAATATCAGGTAAAGAAAACTCAGCATAAATAGGATCCATCTGTGTAATTGTTGTTAATGTCATAGTTTCGCTATTATTCCCAACATAACTACCAATATCTTGTGCATTAAAACTTGTCATACCACTAATTGTTGCTTTTACGTTTGTATAATTAAAATCAATTTGCGCTTTTTTTAAAGTTGCTTGTGATAACTTTAACTTAGCTTCTGCTATTTCATAACTTGATAAGGCTTCATCTCTATCTTTTTGACTTATTGCATTTTGTGTAAATAACTTGCTAATTCGATTCCAGTTTCTAGTAGCTACTTTTAAATTTGCCTCTTCAACCTCTTTTTGAGCTTGAGCCTCTTTAAGCAAAGCTTCATAACGAGAAGAATCAATTTGATATAACAACTTGCCTTCTTTTACAAAACTTCCCTCTTTAAAGTGTTTATTTTCTAAAATTCCACTAACTCTTGCTACAATATTAACTTGTTTAACACTTCTAATTTTTGCAGGATATTCCAAGTTAATTGGTATATCTTGTAAAACCACTTTATACACTGAAACAGGCATTGGAACTACTACTTGTTTTTCCATTACTTGTTTTTCATCATTTCCTGCAAAACAACCAGTTAATACGCTACTAAAAATAATAGATATTAGTGAATATTTTAAGAATTTAAAATAACTATTTTTTTGATTCATTCTCATTCCTTTTTTTAATTCTGGAATATTAGCCAATTGTGACATTATTGTCAAGTAATGACTTTTATGTCGTAATTGACTTTTTTTAAATTATTAGTTAAAATATAAAAAAGGATAAACATGATTGAACTAAATGGGAAACAATATAAATGTTCATGCAATATTCCTATGGAGATAGTTGATGATAAATGGAAATTTCTAATACTTTGGAATTTATCAATTAAACCATTAAGAATTAGTGAATTATCCGAAAGAATTCCCGATACTTCACAAAGAACTATCAATAGAAAGCTAAAATCTCTAGAAGAAGTATCCCTAATAAAAAGAGTTGTATTTCCAGAAGTTCCACCTAAAGTTGAATATTCACTTACAATTCATGGAGAAAGGCTTGTTGAAATATTTGAAACAATGAGAAAATGGGGAGACCAATATGCTGAAAATATGGGAGGGAAAATAGAATAAATAGTTTTTTCTGCCTTCTAATAAAATATTACCAAAACTAGTATTTTCTGCCTCTTTTCCAAATAGTTTACCTATAATTTTTATTTTAAATATTTGGAAACAACTGCTTCTATTGTATTCTTTATTATTCTCTTTAAAGTTGGATTTCAAGGGATTTATTGTGCTTTTTAGATTATATTTGAGTGTGAGGTGGTACCGCTAGTCGGACTTGAACCGACAAGACCGAGGTCACCGGATTTTGAATCCGGCGTGTTTACCAGTTTCACCATAGCGGCACACAAGCTAGTATGTAAACTAGCTTGGGATTATATATTTTTATATATTAGTTTTTGTTTAAAGCTTTCAAATCTGTGTATGCAATTTCTAATCTTGCAATCATTGATTCCATTCCTGCTCTTAACCATTTTCTTGGATCATAGTAAGATTTGTTTGGTTTATCTTCACCATCAGGGTTACCAATTTGCCCTTGTAAGTAGTCGTGATTTTTGGCTTCAAATGCTCTTACACCATTCCAAAATGACCATTGAGTATCTGTATCAATATTCATTTTTATTACACCATATTCAATAGCTTCTCTTATTTCTTCTAAAGAAGAACCAGATCCACCATGAAATACAAAATTTACAGATTTTTCAGGAAGATTAAGTTTTTCAGAAATAAACTTTTGAGAGTTATCTAAGATTTTAGGACTTAACATAACATTTCCTGGTTTATAAACACCATGTACATTACCAAATGATGCAGCAATAGTAAAATGAGGTGATACCTCTTTTAATTGCTCATATGCATAACACACTTCTTCAGGTTGCGTATAAAGTAATGCATTATCTACATCACTATTATCTACACCATCTTCTTCACCACCAGTGATTCCAAGCTCTATTTCAATCATCATATCAATAGTTTTCATTCTTTTAAAATATTTAACACAAGTGCTAATATTCTCTTCCAAGCTCTCTTCTGAAAGATCAAGCATATGAGAAGTAAAAAGAGGTTTACCATGTTTTGAATAAAATGACTCGCCAGCTTCAATTAAACCATCAATCCAAGGTAAAAGTTTTCTAGCAGCATGATCTGTATGTAAAATAACAGGTACTCTATAAGCTTCTGCTAAAGCATGAACATGCATAGCACCTGAAATAGCACCATATATTCCTGCATTATTATCTTTTAAACCTTTACCAGCAAAAAATTCAGCTCCACCATTTGAGAACTGAATAATAATTGGTGAATTAACTTTTGCAGCAGCTTCTAAAACTGCATTAACTGAATCTGTACCTACAACATTAACAGCAGGTATTGCAAAAGAGTTCTCTTTTGCATATTCAAAAAGTTTATGTGCTTCACTACCACTTAAAACACCAGGCTTAACAATATCTAAAACTGACAAATTTTTCTCCTATTTACTTGATAATTATTTTTGCATCTTTTTTAAGTTTTTCAACTTCTTCTTTAATCATTTTTCCATATTTTTCTTGAACAATCATTTTAGTTATATTAGCTTTAACTTTATCAAAAGGCAAGATTTGAGAAACTTCTTTATTCTCTAAATAAATTACATGATAACCAAATTGTGTTTTAACTGGTTTTTTAGTGTATTCACCTTTTTTCAATTTTAATGCAGCTTCTGAAAACTCAGGCACCATTTGTTTAGCTTGGAATTTTCCAAGATATCCACCTTTTGTTTTTGTTGGCCCAATTGAGAATTTTTTTGCTAACTCTTCAAATGAACCTTTTTTATTTTTTGCAATATTAAGTTTTGCAATAATATCATTAGCTTCTTTTTCAGTTTTAACTAAAATATGACTAGCTTCTAAAGTATCAGGAGTTTTAAATTTCTCTTTATTCTTATCATAAAAACTTTTTTCTTCTGCATCAGTTGCTTTTACTTTTGCATACTCTTTTTGCATCCATAATTCTAATGCTAAATCTTCTTTGATTTTTGATAATGCATCTTTATATTTTTCATCTTTTTCTATACCACTTTTAACAGCTTTTTGTGTTAATAGTTTTTTTTCAATTAATTGACTAATAACTTTATCTTTTGTCTCTTTTGGTAGATTTTCAAATTGAACATTTTGTCCTCTTAAAAGTTGCGCAACATCTTGTGTTGTTACATCTTCACCATTAACAGATGCGAAAGTTTCAGCTGCACTTAATGTTGTAGCTGTCAGTGCGAAAGCTGTAACAATACTTAAAATCGTTTTTCTCATATAAAATCCTTAAATTTGTTATAAAAGATATTTTACCAATTTTTTATTAATATATAGTTAATGACCTTATCATATAAATATACTCCAAAAAGAAATTTAACAATTTTCCTTAAAAACCCTTTAAATTTGAAATTATTTATGATATAATTCGCGAAAATTAAATTAAACTTAAGTTTAACATAAGAAAGTAAGGGATATAAATGAGAATTTTAATTATCGAAGATGAAATTACGCTTAACAGAACATTGCAAGAGGGCTTGACTGATTTTGGTTATCAAGTTGACTCAGCAGAAAACTATAAAGATGCAGAATATTTTATAGATATCAGAAATTATGACTTAATATTAACTGACTGGATGCTACCAGATGGTGATGGAATTGAGTTATGTAAAATTGTTAAAAACAGAAGTAGCAGAACAGCAGTTGTTATTATCTCAGCTAGAGATGATAAAGATAGTGAAATCGAAGCATTAAAAGCAGGTGCTGATGATTACATCAAAAAACCATTTGATTTTGATATTTTACTTGCAAGAATTGAAGCAAGATTAAGATTTGGTGGAACAAACATAATTGAAATTGATGAATTATCAATCAATCCTGATGAAGAAAAAATTCTTTATGCTGGAGAAGAGATTGAATTAAAAGGTAAACCTTTTGAAGTATTAACTCACCTTGCTAGACATAGAGATCAAATTGTTTCAAAAGAACAATTACTTGATGCAATTTGGGAAGAACCAGAATTAGTTACTCCAAATGTTATTGAAGTTGCAATCAATCAAATTAGACAAAAAATGGACAAACCATTAAATATCTCTACAATTGAAACAATTAGAAGAAGAGGTTATAGATTCTGTTATCCAAATACTGATGACGAACCTACAGCTTAATTAGAGAGAATTAAAAGTGAATTTAAAAAGCATTTATAAACAGTTTTACCAAAAACTTATAATTGCTACTTCACTTTTTATAATCACTCTTTCATTTTTATTCTACGGTTATACAAAAGCTACAATTTATGAAGGTATCAAAGAAAGTCTTTTCAATGATGCCAAAATAATCTATCAAATAAGTGTTAACAACGAACAAACAGAAGATAACTTTAATATTATTACAAACTCTGGAATTATTGTAGATATTGTTACCATAGAAGATCTTACCGAAGTTAAGTATAAAGATTATCGACAAGATGACAAATATTATATTGAAATCTTATATCCATTTGATATTAAAAATCATAAATTTATTAAAATAATAAAAAATGTTGACTATGCAATTTCAATGCTTAATAAAATATTTAATAATGTAATATTACTTTCTATTGGTGGATTAATTATGGTTGTTTTATATGCATTTACAGTATCAAAAACTTTACTAAGACCTATTATTCAAATAACTGATAAATTATCAAATATGAATGAAAACTATTTAACAAAAATAGATAAAAATGGACTACCAATAGAATTTCATCCACTAGCAAACTCCATTAATAAACTCACAAATAGAATACAAACCTTTGTTATGTTTAAAAAAGAGCTTTTTGTTGGTGCTGCCCATGAACTTAAAACTCCTCTTGCTGTTATGAAACTAAAAAATGAAGTAACACTTATGAAACAAAGAGAAGCAGAAAAATATCAAGAAACTTTAAAATTAAATATACAACAAATAAATGATATGAATAAAATGATCTCTTCTATTTTAGATATAGGTAGACAAGAAGGTGCTCAATTTGAAAAAGCAGAAGAGTTAGATTTAGTTCAATATATGAAAAGAAAAGCAAATGACTTTAGAATGTTAAGTGCTGAAAAAAGAGTAACAATAACATATTATGCAAGTGTAAATAACTTTTATACCTCTATTCAACCAACACTTTTTAATCAAATACTACAAAACTTTATGCAAAATGCTATTAAATTTACTCCTGTAGATAAAAGTATAGCAATAGTGTTAGATAGAATAAATGATAAAGCTGTATTAACAATAACTGATGAAGGTATTGGTATTGATGAATCAATGGATTTGTTTGCTCCATTTAAGAGATTTGGGGAAGAAAGTGGTGCTGGACTTGGACTATTCTTAGCAAAAAATGCTGCTGATGCCTTAGGCGCTAATATTACATTAAAAAATAGAACAGATGGCAAAAGTGGGACTGTAGCAATAATAGAATTACTAAATAATCCACACTTAAAAAATCTAACTAAACTTAAAACAGAGTCGCGTGCTCTATTTTAGTACATTTATTTTGTACTACTTTCATACCTGCTTCTTCAGCTTTTTTAGCAGCTTCATTATTTACAAGTCCCAACTGAGTCCATACAGTATCAATATCTCCTCTTTTTATACAAGCATCTACAACAGAAGCTATTGCAGCTGGTTTTCTAAATATATCAACCATATCTATTTTAAAAGGTATCTCTTCTAAACTTCTATAAACCTTTTCCCCTAATATAGTCTCTTCTTTTGGATAAATTGGTACTATTTTAAAACCAGCATTTTGTAAATACCTAGCAACCATATTACTAGCTTTACTAGTATCAGGAGAAAGCCCTGCTATTGCTATTGTTTTAGTATTATTAAATATCTCTTTTATCTCTTCATTATTTGAATTAACAGTTGGAAATTCACACTCCATATTAGTCCTTTTTGTAATTATTGTTATATTAAACAATAATTACCCTTATTTATCACTAAACTTTTTTATATGATACTATTAAAAACATATCCCACTAAAATTATTCCAAATCCTACTATACTAAAAAAAAGTAGTATCAATTTAGTGTGTAAAACTCTTTTTAGTATCATAGCTTCTGGTAAAGATAGTGAAGTAACAGCCATCATAAAAGCTAAAGCACTTCCTAAAAGCATACCTTTTGAAGTTAGAACTTCAACTAAAGGCATTACCCCAGCTGCGCTTGAGTACATCGGAATTCCCAAAATTACTGCTAATGGTACAGTATACCAAGCATCTCCGCCTGTATATTTTGCAATAAAATCAGTTGGAATATATCCATGAATAAAAGCTCCTATTCCTACACCAATTATCACATAAAGATATATCTTTTTAAATATGTCAACAGTATAATCCCAAGCCTCTTTTACTCTCTCTTTTGCTTCAAAACTTATAGTTGGATTTTCACAACATCCATCCATAGGCTTTACATCAAGTAAAATATATTTTTCCATATTAAGTTTTCCAATAACAAAACCTCCAATTATTGCAACAATTAATCCAAAACCAATATATATAGCAGTTACTTTCCAACCAAACAGTCCAAATAACATAGCAATTGCTACTTCATTATTTAGTGGAGCTGAGATTAAAAAAGAGAATGTAACACCAAGTGGTATTCTAGCTTGTATAAATCCTAAAAATAAAGGAATAGCACTACATGAACAAAAAGGAGTGATTATTCCAAATAGACTTGCCAAAATATTCCCAGTAAATTCTGATTTGCCCTGTAAATAAGCTCTTACTTTTTCTACATTAAACCAAGTTCTTAAGTATGAAACTAAAAATATAATTACTATTAATAATATAAATATTTTGATGGTATCAAATATAAAAAAGTGTAGAGAATTTGCTAAATGTTCATTTTTATCTAAACCTAAAAAATTGTAAACAAAAATATCAACTAATTTTTCCCAATAATAAAACATCTATTTCAAAGCCTCAATAATCTTAGGTAATAAAACCTCATCTATTTCTTTAAAAGTACTTTCAAAAGCTTCAAAACCTTTTCCATCTGGATCTTCAAAACCCACATGTATTTTTTTAATAGGTTTTGGAAACATAGGACAAGTTTCATTTGCATGATCGCAAACAGTAATTATCAAATCATACTCATTGTCAATAACTGTATCTAAAGTTTTAGAATGATATTCATCTTTCCATATTCCTTTTTCTTCTAATAGTTTTTTTGCATTTGCATTGACTTTTCCACTAGCTTTTACACCAGAACTATCAGCACTGATTCCTTCAAGTTTACTATTTACCAAAGCTTCAGCGATTATACTTCTACAAGAATTTCCTGTACACAAAATTAATACTTTTTTATTCATTATTTTTTCCTTTTATATTAGTGTTAATAAAACTATAAATAGTACAGGTGGCGTTACTATAAGCCCAAATTTACTATATTGCCAAAATCCAATTTTCACTCCCTTTTGACTTAAAACATGAAGCCAAAGTAAAGTTGCTAGGGAACCAAATGGTGTCATCTTTGGTCCTAAGTTACATCCTATAATATTCGCATAAGCTAAAGTTTGATTTCCTACATCATGTAGTGCAATATCCATTATCATAACTGTAGGCATATTATTCATAATAGCACTTAAAAAGGCACTAATAAATCCTGTTCCCATCACTGCTACAAAATCACTATGAGTGCTTAAATCTTTTAAAATAACAGTCAAATAATCAGTAAGTCCTGCATTTTTTAAACCATAAACAACTATATATAGTCCAATACTAAACCAGACAACCTGCCAAGGTGCAGTTTTTATTGTAAGCCAAGCCTTTGCTGATTTTGTATAACTTGCAATTGCTAAAAATATCAATGCTCCTCCTAAGGCAAAAAGTGAAATTGGTAAATCATATCTATCACCAATAAAATATCCAACTAAAAGTAAAGCTAAGAAAAACCAAGAAAATTTAAATAACATCTTATTTTTTAATACCTCATCTGGATTTTTAAGTAAGCTTGTATCTATTGTTTTTGGAATATCATTTCGTAAGACTAACCATAAAACAATAATAGAAACAAAAGTACTCACAAGATATGGAATAAGCATATTTGATAGGTATTGCATAAAACCTATATTAAAATAGTTTGCTGTTACTATATTTGTAAGATTTGAAAATACAAAAGGTAAAGAAGCACTATCACTTATAAATCCACCAGCTAATAAAAAAGCTAAAATTGTCTTAGCATTTAACTTTAAAATTCTCATTTTTGCTAATAAAATAGGAGTTAAAATAAGTGCGGCTCCATCATTTGCAAATAATGCTGATACAAAAGAACCAAGAACTAAGGCATAAACAAACATCAAATGTCCATTTCCCTTTGAAAGTTTTGCCATTTTGATTGCACACCACTCAAAAAATCCTATTTCATCTAAAACCATAGATAAAATAATAATTCCAATAAAAGCTAAAGTTGCATCCCAAACAATTCCTGTCACTATTAAAACATCATCTAAACTAACCACTTGTAAGATTAAAGCAACTATTGCTCCAATCACTGCAGTTGTTCCTATTTGTAAACCACGAGGTTGCCAAATTACAAATATCAAAGTTGCTAAGAAAATAGATATTGATAAAATCATAGTTCACACCCTTTTTCTAATGTTGGAATGTCTAATTCCAAGTAACTTATCTCTTTAATAATTGATTGTCTAAACATATCCATTGGAATTCTAATACTATAATATGCCCATCGCCCTTCTCTTCTTAAACTTAAAAATCCACCATCTTTTAAAATCTTTAGGTGTCTTGATACTCTTGATTGGATCATATCAAATGAATTTTCGATATCACACACACAAACTTCTCCATTAATATCTATAAATTTTAATATCTTAATTCTGGTTTCATCATTTATTGAACCAATTGTATTTAAAAAATATTCCAAGCTAGTCCTTTGTCATTTTTGAAATTGTATCATATTTATATTTATATATCAAGATATATTGATATATAAATATAAAAAAAAGAGTTTAAGAAGTTGAGTAAAACTCAAACTTCTTAAAAACTCTCCCACTCATCATCATTTGGTGAAACTGGTTTTATTATTTTATTTGTTTTTTCTTCTATCTTTTCATCTTTATTAGTTTTCTTCTCACTATTATTTAATGGGTTTACAGATTTTTTCGCATTATCAATTTTTTTCTCTTTTTGTACATTATTATTTAATAAAATACTATTTATATCTTTTGCTTTTAGAGTATCTTTCCCTGCAAATTCTTTATCATTTGCATTACTTACAATTAATTTAGAAATTTCGTGGGTAATCATAGCAATATTATTTGTCTCCGATGCTATTGATGCATTTTCTTGTGTTTGTCTATCTAGATTATTAATAGCAGCATTTATTTGCTCTACTCCATCTAGTTGCTCTTTACTTGCCATTTCAATATCAGCTATTAAATTAATTGTATGAGTAATATTCCCATTAAGATTTTCATAGCCATTAATCATATTCGTAGCAATTTCTTTACCCTCATTTGCTTTGCTAGTTGCTCTTTCAACTATATTTTTTATCTCTTTTGCTGCTTCTGCACTTCTTGTTGCTAGATTTCGCACCTCTCCTGCAACTACAGCAAATCCTTTTCCAGCTTCTCCAGCAGTTGCAGCTTCAACAGCAGCATTTAATGAAAGGATATTTGTTTGAAATGCAATTTGGTCAATTACTGTTATTGCTTCATGTATTGAAGTAACTTGGGTATTAATCTCTTCCATTGCAATAGTAGTTTTATTAGCTAACTCTTCACCTTCATTTACTGATTTTGTTACATTATTTGATAACTGAGACATCTTTGCAATATTTTCAGTATTACTTCTAACATTACCCGTTACTTCTTCTAATGCAGCTGCTGTTTCTTCTAATGAGGCAGCTGCTTCATTAGAACTAAGATTTAATTTATTCATATTAGCTAATAATATATTTGAACCACTATCTAAAGTTAAACCATTTACTTTATTTTCAGATAATATATTTGTAATTGAAGTTCCTAAATTATTTACTCCATTAGCAAGTTTTAGTAAATCTTCTTTGATATTATTTGTACTTACTTTATTTAAATAGTTATAAGCAGAATATTCTTCAAGTACATTAAGAACTTTATCAATATTATTTTCAAGATTTTGTGCCATACTATTTAATACATTCTTTAGCTGTATAAGTGCAGGATTTTTAACATTTGAACTCAATCTTTGGCATAAGTCACCTTGTTCAAATTCACCTAATACCAAAATAGTCTCATCAATTAATTTTCTATCTTCTTCTATTCCAATTTTCGTTTTTTCAATATTTCTACTTACTATTCTAGACATATGTCCAAACTCATCTTTACAAGTAATTGGAGTAAAATTCATCTCATCTTTTTCTCTATTTAAAAATGCAAAAAAGTTTTCAATATTTTCATTTAGTAATTTTACTTTTGAAACGATATCCTTACTTACCATAGAAAATGTGCTAAATAAAATAATTAGAATAATTAGAATAATTCCAGCTGCTTTAATTATATTATCATTAAAGTCTGCATCTATATCATCAATATAAATTCCAGTTCCAATAACCCAACCCCATTGATCAAACTTTTGTAAATAAGATAATTTCGGCACAAGTTCAGTAGAAGAAGCTTTTGGCCAAGTATATTTTACAAATCCCTTTCCATTTTCATTAGCAACTTTTACAAAAGCTTTAAACATATTCATATTATCAAGTTTTTGAACTTTGTCCCCATGCTCTATGCTAAAGGCATTATTGAATTTTTCAGCATCAAGTGTTGCATTTACTAATGATTCATCTATAGGATGCATTATTATTCTAGGAGTTTCTTCTGAATCATTATTAATAAAAACATAATTTGTTTCATCAAATCTTAATGATTTTAATAGTTTTTTTGCAGTCTCTTTTGCAGTTTTTTCATCGATCTTGCCATCTTTGAATTGTTGATATTCACTATCAACTAAACTATATGACATTTCAATAAGATTAGTTAATTTTGCTTTTTTTTCTTTAAGCATTACATTTTTTTGATTAATTATAAAATATGCACTTAATAAAGCAATTGCCAAAAATGTCAATATTCCTATTGATAATAATTTTTTGAAAACACTTAAGTCTCCAAATATTTTTCTTCCAATCATAACAACATCCTTATACTAATTTTATAAATGATATAGTATAGATATTTAATTACAACTTATAAAAAAAATGTACTAATTTTAATAACTTTTAATAATTTTATAGTTACTTTATGAAACATTTTTATTAATCAAATACTAATAAAATCTTTCTTATATTTTAGAACTTTTTTTAAATAATTTCGTGTTTCTTCATAGGGCAAATTATTTATAAGTACCTTATAAACTTCAGAAGGTTTTTTACTATTAATACTATTTTTTGCTTCATCTTTATCTTTTGAAAAAGTTCTTAAAACATTTCCACTTCCTGTATTATATGCACTTATAATACAATACTCTTTTGATATTGGATTTTGTATTCCACTTAAATACTTACTTCCTAATATTTTTAAATATGCACTTCCTAATTCGATATTATTTTGCGCATCAAATAAATATGATTTGCTAGGTTCCCAAGTTTTACCTTTAACATATTTATAGGCATCTTTTCCAGCACTTGTAGGAACTATTTGCATAAGTCCATAAGCATTTGCACTACTTATTGCAAATTGGTTAAAATTACTCTCTGTTCGTATAATTGAATAAATTAGATTCTTACTAATATTATATTTTTTAGCAAACTTATCAACAAAAGGTTTGAATTTTGCCACTCTTATATTTGCATGGTCTTTTACCATAGGTATTTCTACAAAATAGATTTTTACATCTTTGCCATCTTTTTTTATTATTTTAGTATTTAAATCATTTTTTACTAAAATATTTGCAAATCTATTTGCTCTCCATTCATATCTTATCTCTTTATTTTGGTCATCTTTAATTTCACCAAGTAAATAAGGAGTAGAGCCAAGTTTTACACTTTTTGCTTCAAATAAATCAGCAGCTCTTGGGTCATCTGGTAATAACAAAGTTGTTACTATTGCATTTTTTAAACTTTTTTGAAAGTTTTTATCATCTAGTGTTTCAACAGTTACAATTCCATTATCAAAATCAACCAATGCCCTACTTTTGTAGTTTTGTAAATATTTTACATACTCTTTTTGTTTTGGTATTTTGACATTCTTTTCACCCCAAATATTTGTAATCTCTTTTACAAAATTTGACAAAAACTTATCTAAGCTTGCTATATCTTTTGATAATCTTTTAGGGTTTGTTGTATATTGTATGGATTTTGATTTTGCTATGCTCTTTAAAGCATATGAAGGATCTTTGCTAATTGCAGCTTGGGCTATGTTTTGAACATCCAAAACACTACATGAACTTAAAAAAAATACTATAAAAATCAAAACAAATTTAATCATTTACTTTGTTCTTTAAGCTCTTTATCTCTTAGACTTATTACATCTAATAAATCTTCAATTCGTTTATTTCTCTCTTCTAATCTTTTTTGTAAATCCAAAATCACATCTTTTTTTAATTCAATTTCATTTTCAAGTTCTTTAAAATCTTTTACAAGTTTATCATTTTCTGATTTTATTTTTCTTAAGGCAAAAATAGATTTAGAAACTTTATTGTTTGCACTATCTATTAACTCTTCATTCTTTTTTCTTATAGCAACTATTTCTTTATCATATTGATTTATTTGAGCTTTTAGTTGTCCATTTTTCTTTTTCATATTGTCCATTTGATCTAAATATATAGATAAATCTGGTTTTACATTTGACCTAATTTCTTGCTCTAATTCTCTTATTTTATTTATATACTCAATCTCTTTTTTCTTTGATTGTTGCATATTTTCAATTACTTTTTTTCTAAATTCTCTTTTTGAATTTTCCTCTTCAGTTGTTAAAAATCTTATTCCAACATATTCTACTATTTCACTTCCAAGTTCATCAAAAAGTGGTATAATAGTACTATTTACATAATAAACAGAACCATCTTTTGCTAAATTTTTAATTTTACCATTCCAAGTTTCACCTTTTTGAATTGTTTCCCAAAGATTTCTAAAAATCTCTTTTGATGAATCTGGATGTCTTACTATATTATGTGGTTTTCCAATAAGTTCTTCTCTTTTATATTTTGATATTTCACAAAAGAAATCATTTGCAAAAGTAATATTGCCCTTTAAATCGGTTTTTGAAATAATTGCAACATTATCTATTGCAGCTAAATATCTTTCTAATTCTTCTTTTTGTTTTTCAATTATTTGATTTTGATTGTATTTGTGGGCATCTTTAATAACTTTTTTTACTATTACTGATATATCAATTGGTTTTATAAAATATGCAGTAACATTTAATTTAATTACTTCTAAAAGGTTATTTTCATCTGAATAAGCAGTTGTAAAATAAAAAGGAATATCCTCATTAACAGCCCTTATATTTTTTAATAAAGATACACCATTCATATTTGGCATATTAAGATCACTTATTATTGCATCTATTCTTTTATTTTCTAAAGTTAATTTATTAAATATTTCTAAAGCTTCTGCACCATCACATGCAACATATACATCTTTAAAAAAATCTTTAAATATTTCTTGAAAGTTTATTCGAACCTGTTCGTCATCTTCAGCATAAATAATATTATATTTCTGCTCTGAAGCCCAATTCTTATCATCATTCATAACTTTGCCTTAAAAAATAATTAATATATAATATCAAATTTTTATGTCAAAATAGATAATATTATTAATTATGAGAGAAAAATAACTAAATTTAGGTACAAATAATCTTATGTTTTAATATTATCTAACTTATTTTGAATATATTTCTTAACATCAGTATAATTTATAACTTCTTTAAAATCATCAAATTTACAACCAGAGGCATTAGGATGTCCACCTCCATTTGCCAATTTTTGTGCAAGTAATCCAACATCTAAATTTCCATCTGCTCTAAAACTTGCATTTCCTCTTTTTGAAACATCAATAAAAAAATCATAATCTTTATTAGCTTTTAAAAATGCATTTGCGGGAATTGAAATACCACCTAGAGTATAAGTTAAAACACCTTTTTTATCTTGAAAGTTAATTGTAAGTTCATCTTTTATACTTGTAATAGAATTTACCAAATATTTTGCACTAAGATTATCTATTGTGTCATCTTTTCCATCAAGATTTAAAAACTCCTTTTTTAAACTATGAATAGCACTATCTAGTTTTATATTTCCATCAACTTCATTTAAGTACTTAGATGCTTTTTTTAGTAAATGAATTCTAAAATCTCTATTTATATTTGCAAAAAGAACATTATTGATTTCCCTTACATGAGAAACCATACTAAGTAATACTTTTCCAAACTCAAAATTTTTTTTATTATCTTCTATCCAAATATCAATTGCATTTATTGAATTTACAAGGGGTTCTATCCAAGCTTGTGATTCATCTTGAAAAGCATTATAATTTTTTACAAAATAGTCATAAGTGATTTTTGTAGCACATCTTGAAATATCTAAAAAGTACCAATCATACTTGTCAGCACTACTTTGACCTGTAGCGTGATGATCTAAAAGTTGAAGTTTAATTTTATAACCATCTTCATTTAATTTTATTACTTCATTGTTTATATATTTTGATTCAGCATTTGTTAGATTAACATCAGTTATTAAAAATAGTATTTCATCTTTTATCTCTTCATTTTTAATGTGTTCTATAAAGTGAATAATACTTTGTTTTACTTCTAGTCCATAATTTGCGTTTAAGTAGTAACTTTGGGAAAATATCTCTTTGGTTAAAAGTTGGCAACCATATCCATCTAAATCCGTATGAGAGATATGAAATAATATCATTGAGCGATGTCCTTTAGTGTTAATTCTTCTAAAAATTCATTTATCTTACCTTGCAAATTATTTAATAAAGGCCATATTGTGCATAAGTTCCCAGAATCACTAGGGCATGATTCCATTGATGGTGCACATTCAAAGACTGAAGGGATTTTTTCTTCAGCTGCAGCCGTTATTGAAAATATAGTAAGTTCATCATAAGGTTTGGCAAGAATAAATCCACCATTTACACCTCTTTGTGATATTACTATCTCATTTTTGGCTAAATTTTGCATAATTTTGGCTAAAAAAGATTTGGGGATTCTTAGTTCTCTTGATAATTCATCCACATTTTTTGCTTTATCGCTTTTAGCAATAGAGATTAGAGAAAGAAGTGCGTACTCACTTTTTTTAGTCAATAACATCTTTGATTGATTCCTTTTTTAAAGTTTTTCTATTTTACAAGAAAGAATATTAATAATCATTATACAGTAAAATTAATTTTTTTATTTAAAAAAAAAGGGTTGTAACTAAAAAGTTACAACCCTTTTTAAAGTTAAGTAAACAAAATTACTTAGCTCTGATTCCTAAATCTGCAACTAATTCAACAAATCTAGCATACTCAGTATTTCTAAGATATTTTAATAATCTTTTTCTTTTTCCAACCATTTTTAAAAGACCTAATCTTGATGAGTGATCTTTTTTATTGATTTTTAAATGTTCAGTTAAAACTCTGATTTGCTCAGTTAAAATTGCAACTTGAACTTCACAAGAACCTGTATCTTTTTCATCTCTTCTGTATTTTTCGATAATACTGTTTTTTACTTCCTGATCTAAAGCCATAGAAGACCTCCTAATAGGTATACTAATCTCACTTCTATTGAAATGGACGCGAATTATAGTGAACTTATATTTAAACCTTGTTTAATAATTATATTTATTTAGATAAAATACTTTTTTTTAGAAAGGTTTTAATTATGAATATTATAGATTTTGAAAATATACATGTGAGTTATGACGATAAACTTATATTAAAAGAACTCAATTTGAAAATAGAAGATAATCAGCATTGGGCAATTTTAGGGGCAAATGGTAGTGGTAAATCTACCCTTATAAAACTAATCTCTTCTCAAATTCATCCAAGACAAAATTATCCACATAAAAAGTTAATCTTAGGAAAAGAAAGATACTCACTATTTGATTTAAGAAAAGCTATGGGAATAATCACAAATGATTTACATAATCATTTTTATGACCAAGGAAATTTTCTAAGTGGATATGAAGTTGTGCTTAGTGGATATTATAGTTCAATTGGAGTATTTGAACATCAAGATTTCACCCAAGAACAACATGACAAAGCAAATGAGATCTTGGAATACCTTGAAATCACTGACTTAAAAGATAAAATTGTAGCAAAAATGAGTACAGGACAACTTAGAAAATGTATCATTGGACGAGCTTTAATACATAATCCAAAAGCTTTTATTTTAGATGAACCAACAGTCGGACTTGATATAAAAGCCCAATTAAATTTTATAAAACTACTAAGAAAACTAAGTCAAAAAGCAAATATTATTTTAGTAACACATCATCTTGAAGAGATTTTTGAAGAAATTACCCATGTGGCTTTAATAAAAGATGAAACAATATTTAAACAAGGGAAAAAAGAAGATATTTTAAATTCAGAAAATATCTCTGATACTTTTGGCTTAGAATTAAAAATCAATTCATCAAATAATAGGTATTTTATTCAAGAAGTATAAAAAGAGCAAAAGCTCTTTTTATGATTTGAAATCCATTGAAGATATAATTCCAGCTGTTCCATCTTCTCTTAAAAATATTGAGTTAGATTTTAAGTACGCTAGACTTTCATTTACTGATTTGTTATAAGCCATTCCAGCTTTTGCATCATTTAAATATAAAGCCCCTATTCCTGTTTGTCCTAAGGCAATAAGTTTATCTTCTCCACTTTCATTTTTAGTCCAAATTTGGAGTTTATCAAATATTGGGTCATTTTCATCAATCCAATTATTTCCATCACTATCATATTCACTTAACTCTCCAAAACCATCATTTGAAGAAGGTCCAAATAGTTCAGTTCCATTATCTATTGTTCCATTTCCATCTTTATCAAAAACTAAAAATCCATTTCCATCTTTTAAAAGAGGTAATTCTTTTTCATCTCCATCACTATTAATATCAAAATTGAAACACATTTTGTCACTTATGCTATCAAAAACAGTAGATGCACAATCATATTGAATAACTAAGGGATCCATAAAGTGTGTCTCTTCAAATTTTAGTGTTTCACTATGTTTTTCATAAAACTCTCGTGAATAAGATAAATCTAAATCGATATTTATATCTTTATCTTTAGTTTTAATTGTAGCTTGTGAACTAAAAGATATAGAATCACTTCTATAATACTCATGTGTAGTTTCTATTGATACAGTTCTTTTCATCAACATTTTTTTTGCCTCTTTAGTAGAATCAGTATCTTTGCATTTTAAGTCATTTAAACTTTTAAAATCAACTTTTTTATTTCCACCTAAAAATGCTTGAAGAATCATTTCTAATATTAATCTAGTAAATTCCTCAGATCTAGAAGCTGCGTATGCTTCACTATCTTGTACTTCTTTTGCTTCTTCTATTTTATCAACTTCTTCGAAACCATCTGATTCAAGACTTTGGGTTTTTTCATTTACATCTAATAAACCTAATAACTCATTTCTAAAATCTACTTTTGACTGACTTACCATTTCATATGAACTCATAGTTTCTGAACTCATTTCAACTTTTGAAGACTCTATTATCATAATAACTCCTTTTTAAAATATAGTTATTATCAATGATAGTATTATTTGAATATAAAAAGAAGAGAAAAGATATACAAATAATAAATAATGTTATTTATTATTTGTATTTTTATTTAATATAAAGAATTGAATAGTTAAGTTTATCACCCACCAGTTTCATAAAAAGCTCGTGTTGATATTTCTGAATTTTCTGACCATTTGTTTTTTTCAGGCTTATTTAACAATACATCTTTTAATATTGCTGCTGCTTTATCTATATCATTATTTTTAACTGCCTCTTTTATACTTTGAGAATCTTCAAAATATAAACATGGAATTAAAATACCACTTGCAGTAAGTCTTATACGATTACAGTTTGCACAAAAATCATCTTTATGTGGCTCAATGATTCCAAATACATAACCATCATCCATAATATAATCTTGAGATGGAGAAGTACCACTTCTCTCTTGCTTCTCAAACTTATATTTAGTTTTTAAGATATTTTGAATTTGAGTAGAGTCATATCCTTTAGCTCCATCTTTTGCATGATTATTTTCCATAAATTCAATAAATCGCACAGTATAACCTCTTGCTTTACAAAAATCTACTATATCACAAAGTTCATTGTCATTTATTCCTTGCATAGGAACACAATTTATTTTAATTTTTAAGCCAGCTTTATCGGCAGCTTCAATACCTTTTAGTACTGTTGCTAAGACATCTTTTTGAGCAATCTTTTGGGCAATTTCTGGTTTTAAACTATCTAAAGAGATATTTAATCTTTTTAATCCAGCATCTGCTAGTTTTTGTGCAGTTTTAGGAAGCAAATAACCATTTGTAGTTAAAGCTAAATCAATATCATCTTTATATTCGGCTATCATTCTTATAAAGTTATCTAAACCTTCTCTTAAAAGTGGTTCGCCACCTGTAATTCTTACTTTTTTAACTCCACTATCAATACATACTTTAATAAATTTAAATAATTCTTCATATGATAAAAGTTCCTCTTTTGGAACCCATGAAAATGGCTTTTCTGGCATACAATATTGACATCTAAAATTACATCTCTCAGTTACTGATACTCTTAAATAATCAACTACTCTACCATGTCCATCTTTTAACATTTATACACCTCAACGCACCTAAAGAAATGGCACTTAATATTAAATTTCGTTAGCTTATTATAAAATTCCTTAAATAAAAAGGACATAAGGAATTTAATGGACAAATTAAAGACGATTACTCAGTTAGACTTTTTTACAGAGTTAAATAAAGAACAAATTGAAGAATTAT